>WNGF01000012.1_pt1 | contig 208900 bp, 198 predicted proteins | sample 5400641 | NCBI WGS metagenome assembly WNGF01 (sample SAMN13153371, study PRJNA577476) | soil metagenome | isolation source: 80 cm soil or saprolite under grassland replicate 2 | place: USA:California | collected 2016-06-15 | reverse complement strand
TCCGGTTCTTGTTCATCGGCCCGTATCTTTGCTCCACGCTTCCTTCAGACCCCACCTCGCGGCGACGCCGTTGCGCTTCGCTACCCTTCACCTCCATCAGGTTGGGACGGGACTTACACCCGTAGCTGCCGAACATGCTCGGCGTACAAGAAGAAGGCCAGCCGGTTCGTCCAGCTGGCCTGTGAGCACCATCAGAGTGCGTGGTTTCAAGCTTGTCGCGAGTTAGGTACCCAGGAAACAGGCACTGTCTCGGCATTGGCCGCCGCCTGCTGCATGGTGGATGACAAAAAGAGATACGCGCACGTCCAAGCTTCGCGCACGTCTGAGGTAAACGCGTCGCCGAGTCCGGTCTGGAGAGTCCACAACAGTGCCGCGCCCACGGTGGCGTAATGCTCCTGCCGCACACCGTACATGAGGTGGCGGCGGCCAAGCTCCTCAACCGCGCTCAGAATTTGCTGCGGACGGCTCAGCCCATTCACCACGACCGTGAGCACATGCCCGAGTTTGCGGGCCTGCTCTTCCTGCGGGCCATGAAACATGCGGCGCAAGGATGGATCAAGCTGGAAAAGGCGGTCGTAAAACGTCATCGTGGCCGATTCGAGAGTCGGTACGACCAGATTGAAGCTGTCTTGCACGAGTTCGATTTGATGCGGGGTCATGGTGGAATCTCCTTCACCGGGTAGGGCGCAAAACGGCGGAAAAAACGATCACGGATTCCTGTTCAACCAAAAAAAGGCCGGCCCTTTCGGTCCGACTGCAAGTGACTCTTTTAGAAGAAGAGGTGAGGCGTCAGGCGAGCCCGGCCTTCATGGCTGCGCAGATGGCGTCGATGGCCAAGCGCCAAGCTTCACGCGTGGGCACATCGAAACTGCCTCCCAAGGCTTGCCCAATTGACCATAACAAGGCGGTAGTGAGGACGTCGTACTGCTCCGGACACACGCCGTATTCTGCATGCTTGCGGCCCAGTTCGGCCAACCGGACCCGCATGGGCTGGAAATCGTCGAGCGATTCCGCTACGGAAGCCAGCATGTCCATGACTTTGCGACCTTGCACCGCCAAGTCGTTATGGAAAAGCCGGCGGGAGCCGCGATCCAGCTCAAAGAGTTTGCCATAGAACAGCAAGGCGAACGGCTCCGCGTCCTCGCGAAGGCTCTCGACGGTGTCGCGGACGAGACGGATCTGGTGGGCTGTCATCGTCAAATCGGGCGTAGTTGAAGGTTGCAATCGATCACCTGTGCTCAAGAGTGGCGAGCGTGTCCTCGACTTCACGCATCTCGCGTTTATGGAGCGCTGCGAAGCCCGGCTCTGCTTGCACTTTTTGCCAAGCGTCCAGGCTCTTGTGTAGCCAGGAAACGGCTTGTTCCTGATCTCCGGGTTGACGCAGTGGACTGCGCGCCAGCGCGGCATAGGTTAAGCCCATGGCACCGAGCCCGCGCGGCGTCATGAACGGGGAGACGGCACCGTGCGGCAGGTTCGTACTGGCCTCGAAACCGCGGCGGGCAAACTCCAATGCCTGGCTGCGATGCGCGCGGGCAACCGAATTTTGCGCGAGTTTGAGATTGGACACAACAACGAGGGTCACGAACCCGATCTGCCCCGACTTCCTGGCGGAATCTGCGATCGTGACCGCCTCTGAATAGGCTTTCTCCGCAGCAGCAAAATCGCGGCTCATTTTCAGAGTATCGCCCAGTTGCTGGTCACCGTAAGCGAGATACAGTTGGAGCGAGAGATTACTCGGGCTAATACGCGCCACGTTGCTGAGTACCTGGAGCGATTCTCTATGGGCGGTTGCTTTGGCTCTCAGATCGCTATTATCCATTGTTGTTGCGATGCGGCTCAGAACGATACCGTAGTCAATCCCTGCCTGTGCATTCGCGGGATCGGCATCGTAGAGCTCTTTGCCAATTTCCGCCGCTCTGCGGTAGGCCTGGAGCGCGCCCCCACGATCGCCGAGACTTTCCAGGTTGGGATTGCCGGAGACGTCTGCGATGTGCCCATAGGCCAGCATCAAGTCACGATGCAGGGAGGCGTTCTGCGGTTCCGAGGCCGCCAGTTTCTCCATCTGCTCCGTGCCCTCGCGATAATGTTGGAGAGCCTCCTGCAACCGGCCTAGTTTGCTTTCAGCCATGCCCACAGCCGCATCCGCAGTTGCGAATGATTGGAGCATTGGAGGCGTCGCCGTCCCCGAAGCCTGGATTTCACGGTAGAGTCGCAAAGCTTCGCTCGCATCCACGAGCGAACCTTGGGCGTCCCCCATATTCCGCTTGGCGTCGCAAGATTCGATGTAGAGATCAGCCAGGGCCGACTTGAATGGGTTGTCAGCGGATACAACTAGAGAGGCGCCAATGCGAATTCCATTTTGGAAGGTTTGCACGGCATCCATCATCTTCCCGGTATAGGCCTGGAGTGCGCCAATGCGATGGTAGAGTACGAGGCGCTCGGTTTGGGCAGCAATATCTGATGGTTTGCGGCGAACAATGTTCTCGACCAAGGCCAGAGCCTTTTGATAACTCACCAGAGCGCCGGCAGGATCGCCGAGATTCGCGCCAACCACATTACCCTGAGCATCGCCTAGCCGGCGGTAAGCGCTGGCCAATTCTCTTTCTGCTTGCGCATCACCCTTGACCGCGGCCGCAACGGAATCAAGGTAGGTGATCGCGGTTTGCACAATCACCTGGCGCGCATGAGTGGCGCCCGGCAGATCGTGGACCGCGTCATGCACATCGAAAACCAGTTTGTTCGCCAGGCCGCGCACCTGCGCTAACCGCGCATTGGCCATGCGTGCTTCACGAAGCGAGAACGCGAGAGCGCCGGCCAGGACAACGAAAAGGGTCGCAGCGGCGGTAACTTTACTTTGATTTCGCCGTACGAACTTGAAAGCCCGGTACCGCCAGGTCTGGGCACGGGCGCGGACCGGTTCGTGCATGAGATAGCGACGCAGATCATCGGCGAACAATGCAGCTGATTCATAGCGCCGCTGCGGTTCAGTCTCCAGTGCACGCATCAGAATATTGTCCAGATCCCCGGAGAGTTCGCGAGCCAGCACCTTGTCCTCAACTGCTGCGCTCGCGAGAGGAATCTCATTTTCCATGCCTCTGGCGATGCCTTCTGCTGTCAAGCTTGTGAAACGGCGAGGACACTTCTCGCAGAGCAGTTCGTAGAGAAGAACGCCTAAAGAATAGACATCAGCAAGCAGGGTCACCGCTTCACCGCGAATCTGTTCTGGGCTGGCATAGTTCGGCGTCATCATGCCAGGCATGGTGTCGTCGCCAGAAACTGCGGAAAGCGTATCTGTGCGCAAGAGCTTGCAAATGCCAAAGTCCAGCAGCTTGGGAACGCCTTGCGTGTCAACTAGAACGTTGCCTGGCTTCAGATCGCGATGAATGACAAAATTACGGTGAGCGTAATCGACGGCTGAGCAGACGCTTAAAAAGAGGACAACCCGCGTCGTAATGTCCAATTTCTGCTGCTGTGCATACTGCGTGATCGCATGTCCGTCCACATACTCCATGACGATGTAGGGCAGGCCGTCGCCAGTGGTCCCTCCATCAAGCAGCCGTGCAATATTAGGATGTTGCAGGCGAGCCAGAGTCTGACGTTCGCGGCGGAAACGGGCGAGAATGAACTCCGTGTCCATGCCGGGCCGGACCAATTTGATCGCAACACTGGCCTTGTACTGATCGTCATCGCGTTCGGCAAGAAAGACTGTGCCCATGCCTCCGCGGCCCAACTCGCGAATCAAGCGATAGGGCCCGATGTGCCGGTTCTCCACGAATTTCGTTTCATGAAAAGAGATGACGGCGTTCTTGATCTTGTCTTGAACAAAGCCGCCGGGCGCGGCCTTGTGACTAGCCAACAGCGAGATCACCTCTTGCCGGAGATCGTCATCTCCACCGCTGGCCCGGTCGATGCAGGCAGTGCGCTCACCCACCGGCAGTGAGAGCGCCTGCTCGAAAAGGTCGCCCACGGCTTCCCATCGTCCGGGGTTCATGGTTGCCGCGCCAGTTCGCGGTGTAACCAAGCTTCTGCCAGGCGCTGCTCCCGGCCGACAGTTGCCACCGAAATGTTTAACGCCTGCGCGGTTTCTTCCACGCTGAAGCCGCCGAAGTAGCGGAGCTCAACCACTTTCGATTTCCGGGCGTCAACTACGGCGAGCGCCGTGAGTGCATCGTCCAGCGCAATAACTTCGTTACTTTTGCCAACAGCGAAGCTCAAACCTTCATCAAGCGGCAACGCAGGCGCGCCATCACCGCGCTTGGCGCTACGATGGCGGCGGGCATGGTCCACCAAAACTTGGCGCATTAGGTGCGCCGCAACCCCGAAGAATTGTGATCGGCATTCCCAGTCAGGCATGTTCTGCGCAACTAGCCTGATGTAGGCTTCGTGCACTAGCGCAGTGGGCTGAAGGGTGTTGGCTGCATGCTCGTCGCGCAAATAGTGCGCAGCCAGGCGGCGAAGCTCGTCGTAGATGATTGGGGTCAAACGTCCGATGGCCTGCTCGTCGCCATTCTTCCATTCGAGCAGGAGCTGCGTCACTTGCGGCGCCGAACTCATTGAGGTTCTCCGCTACGCGGCGACAGTCTAGCGCAATCCCCTCCCCAAAACAATGAGATGAATCATTCGGAGATTCGACTCGCGGGGTCGTTCGCGCAGCACCAAGCTTCGACGCAGATGACAAAACAGAAGGAGCTTAGTCAAATATTAGTCGATAGGATCGGCGGTCACATATCCGGCTTGGCAAGCTGCTTCGGGGCAATGTTTTGGGCTACTACCCATGCGGCAGAAGCGATCGCCCATGAGATGAAGAACGCCGTCCACGGCAGCCTTGTTGTCGGGGCGGCCAGAATGGCAGGACCCCAAACGAGGAGCGTAAACAGGCTTATCATGCCCGCTTCCGCCCTCGCGGCCACACGCGGAAAGATCGAGAACAGCACGCCGAGACCGCAGGCGATCTGTCCGGCACCGGTCAGGTAGGCCCAGCCGGCGCGATAAGGAAGCCACGCCGGTACCAGCTGAGCAGTCTCTTTCACGTACACAATATGTGACAGTCCGATTGGGATAAGAGAAACCGCAAAGAGTATCCGCGCCAGGCGGACGCCCTTCTCGCCCGTGGCAAATCTCAGCGGTGATCCCTCTCGCAGCCCGGCCAGCTTGGCAAACAAAACCCAACCTCCGGTCATAAGCACAGCAATCTCGCCAAAGCCCAGCCAAACAGCTTCTATCTGCGGCGCCACCAGCAGAGCGGGCACCTTCACCAGCAGCCAGACGATGAGATATGGGAACAGGATGCGGATCGACCATGCCACCGTAGCTCTAAAAAGCAGTCCAACACCACCTAAGAGCATGATGAGGCCCGACCCATAGGCGAGAAGCGTCCGGCCTGGGATCCATGGGGCGACGGGCTGCCACACCAACGCGAAATCGCCGTAGTCCAAAGCGAGGATGCCGAGGCCGATCATCCCGCCGGCAAAGAGTGTCAACGCAGGCTGCTGGCTTCGAGTCACGGGATTCCAACCCTATTAAAAAGCCAGATTGATTGTCAATCAATGGATGCCCGCCCCACGCTCCCATCTCCGCCGGATGGTCTCACTTCTCGCGATTAGGCAGCGGCAACGAAGCCTGGCCAAATATATATCGCCAACCCGTGGAAGTACGCACGTAGGTATCGCTGAACCACAGGCTGTAGTCGAAAGGATTTCCCTTCTCTGTCCCTTTCTCCCGCAACTTGGCAGTAACCACAGCCGTATCGCCCCAAACCCGGACGGTCTGGTCGGTGTCGGCTTGGTACTCGTACCGCACTTGTCCACTCCGGGCTTGCTTGAGTAATTCAGCTTTGGTGTAAGTCTTACCAGAGCCGGTCACGAGCACGAAATCGTCCGCCAAAATGCGGTCCATTGTGGCTACTTCGTTTTCTTGAACAGCGGCTTGGTACTGCCTGTCCAGCTCCGCGATAATCTTCGCGTCGTCGTTGTCGGAAGAAGTCACCCGTGGACGAAATACCAGATCAAACCATGGGCTCCAGGTCTTGCCTCCGTCTATAGAGGTGACAGCGATCTCACGAGCACCTCCACTGACCGGTTGCCAAGTGCCGCGAACCTGGCGCTCTTTGCCGCTTGCGGTTCGATCTACGCCACTGAGAACTATTTCACCAGCTTGCATCTCGCCTTCGATGACCAGCAGCCGGCCTCCGTTGGTCACCCAGTTCTGATGCCACACTTTTCTCGATGCGTCATAGAGACTGAAACTCTGACCCTTCAAACCATCGGCGCCTTGGTAGTCTTCTCGCAAGACGCAGCCGTCAAGAATGTGATCCACTCGAACCCGTGCCACCATGGTGGTTGGGTTACCCACATCGAAGACGTCCCAATCCCCTATCCAGAAGTCAAACTGCCGATACTCAGGAGCTGTACAGGAGTCGATCTTCGCAGACTCTGCCAAAGGCATGGGATGGGCCGCAAGGCCGATCACCCCACCTAAAAAGACAACTGTGTGAACAAAACTGGCCGTTAACCGTTTAGTGATCGGGCTCATTCGAATTTCTCTCTGTGGCGATCGGATTCAGAGCGAGCACTCCCATTATCTCGAATGATTTCGATCCGTTGTTCATCGTCCACCTCGACGATTTCCTCCGGTGTTCCAAATCCGCGAGCATGAGCGGCTTTCGAAACCGCGCATCTCATCACGTCGTCCCATCGCCATCTGCTGCACACGGGTGGTCGCCCGCAGGAGCAATACAGTATGTATTCTTCCGAAGACCCAGCGGCAGCGCGCAGGAGATGAGACCCATTGCAGTAAGGACTGAAGGCAATCAGGTACCGAGTGAGGCACTTCGGACATTCCACGCAATGGCGAAGAAACGAAGACATAAATCCGGTGCGTCAAGAAACAGCGTCTTGGAATTTCCGCTACCTCACTCTCGGTTTGTGCTGGTTGACTTCGCGTGTCTTTTCGACTGCCATCTTTCGCAATGGTCGTTGCGGCCTTATGGAATCAATTCCGAAGCAAGGCCCAGCCGCCGCTCAATCTGCTGTCGGACGTTTTCCGGCAAACCTGTCTGCGCGGTTGCCCGGACCGTCGAGGACACAGCAGCACCGGGAGGTACCGGTGTCGCGATGAAGCCAGGAGCCTCGCTCGTATTCAAATCAAGCGCTTCCCCAACAATATGACCCTGCTGATCGATGTCGCCCGCCAAGAGCAGAAAAGGCGAACCCGGCACGGTCAGAGAATTCATGTCGGTCAATTTATTGTTCTCCCACAGGACCGCGCGAAAGAGGTGCGGCCCTCCTCGAGACAGACCTACGATCTGACCCTTTTCATTAATCCCATTGGCAGTGCTGCGGAGATCGCCCGGAATCTTACCCAAGGACTTCATGCCGCTTGATTTGGTCCAGATGAACGCTTCATACACCCTCGCGGTACCAGGGGCGGTGTTGGCGAAGCCGGCGATCGTCCCTTGATTATTGATCGCCGTGGGAGTGTTCCAGGCATCGCCTCCGATGTTCCCTAGGTCCATCGGAACACCGCTCTCCCAAAGCACCGCGTGTTTGGCGCTGACACTTCCAACCGCAATACCACAGTCGCCGGAAATGCCGACCACCTGACCGTGATCATTGATTGCCGTGGCGGCGCTAGTGCTGTCGCCAGAGAGCGGCGGGAGTTCCTGCATAGTGCCGTCCGGCTGCCAGATCACCGCCCTGAATTGCAGGATTTGGAAAGCCGGGTCGCAGGTCGCATCGTGGACGCCATTCTCCGCCCACCCGACGACCTGACCGCGGTTATTGACGCCGGCGGCGTAGCTGCTGTAACCGCCAGGGAACGGTGGCAGCACCGTCATTTGCCCATTCTGCCAACGAAAACCTTGGCAGATTTGCCCCGTAGGAACACCTGTGGCGAAGAAGGGATAACACGAAAAATATTCTCCAAGGGGATCGGCGTCTGCCGTTTCAGAGATACCCACGATCACGCCGTTGTTACTCTTGACCGGGAAGGCCACAGCGCTGTTTGGTCCTCCGAGCGTGCCAAGAGGGATGGTCGATCCGTTAACCCAAAGAGTAGCGACCGTCGTCAAGTCTCCCGGCAGGTTGTCGGTGCCGGTGATCCAACCCCGATCGTTGATGCCGTTGGCTGAGCCTGCCGTGCCGCCTAGTTCGCCGAGTTCGACTACGCTGTAATCGGATTGCGCAGCGAGACGAGCTGGAATTGCCAGCGCAAGAAGCAAGATCACGATCATGTAAGTCAATATTCTGGATTGCATGGAATCTCCTTTGGGGTCTTTAGCACGGGCGTAGGCCGCGGGCATGCACTTGTTGATGTTCGGGTGTTGATGCGATGCCTTCGATAAGAAAGCGACTGGAATTAGCAAGTGCACTCACGCAAATCAAAATAGATCGGATGACAGGAGAAGGTTGGACATTTGCGGACATTGCTCCCGACAAGCTGGACGTTTGCGGACCTCACAGTCGACCAAGCACTCTCCCGCTTGTCCCGATTCCGGTGAAAACAACTGCGACAGAAGTTCGATTGAAAGGGCGCTCACCAACCAGAAAGCTCACCAACCAGAAACAAGAGCGCATATGCGGTTTAGGGAGCCTGGTCCGAAAACGTCTAGTTTGCTCCGCTGGAGCGACTATCATGATTTGCGAAATCTATGAATCTGGATTGGCAGGTATGTTCGAGAGCGAGACTATCGCGCGATGCGCGTTTCGACGGCAAGTTCTTTATCGGTGTGCTCACCAGCAGAGTCTATTGCCGCTCGATTTGTCCGGCCCCTACTGCGAAAGAAAAAAATGTTCGTTATTACCCCAGCGCTGCTGCGGCCGCTGAAGCCGGCTTTCGTCCTTGTCTGCGTTGCCGGCCGGAATGCTCTCCCGGCACTCCGGCTTGGTTAGGAACTTCAAGCACCGTTTCGCGAGCTCTGCGGCTGATCGATGAGAGCGCACTCGAGGACGGAGGAGTGGAAGTTCTTGCAGAGCGGCTGGGAGTGGGTTCGCGCCATCTTCGCCGCCTTTTCCTCCGGCACCTGGGTGCGCCTCCCAGTGCGGTGGCTCAAACCCGCCGTCTTCACTTTGCAAAAAAACTCATTGACGAAACGAGTCTGCCGATGACTCAAGTTGCCCTCGCTTCGGGATTCGGTTGCGTAAGACGATTCAACGCTGGCATCCGCAAGGTCTATCATCGGACCCCGACTCAAATCCGTCGGCTGGCGCGGCAGACAACCGTCCAGCCGGAAAATCAATACCTCTTCCGCCTTCGTTTCCGCCCACCTTATAACTGGAACGGGATGCTGGCGTTTCTCGCGCCTCGCGCCACACCGGGAGTCGAAGTAGTGGAACTTGGCAGTTATCGCCGTTCGATTTCCTTGTACGGCAACCACGGCTGTGTTGAGGTCTCACTCGACGAGAAAAAAGACGCACTCACCGTTCGTGTTCAATTTGGTGATCCGCGCTCGCTTTTTCTCATTACCGAACGAATTCGCGCCATGTTTGATCTAAATGCGGATTGGGCGGATATCGTTCAGAGTCTGAAAACCGACGCTGTGTTGGCAAAGCGGGTTGAAGCCGAGCCCGGGCTGCGAGTCCCAGGCTGCTGGAATGGTTTCGAACTGGCCACTCGGGCGATCCTCGGTCAACAGGTCAGCGTAAAAGGTGCAACCACTCTTGCGGGTAGGATGGTAATGAGCTTCGGGCAGCCCTTTCACGGAGCAAAGGGACTCACACACCTTTTTCCCACACCCGAGGTTTTGGCCAAGGCCAAGCTCGCCAGCATAGGGCTACCCCGGGCACGAGCTGAGACTATTCGGGCCCTCGCTCGCGCGGTTTGCGATGGGCGGATTAGTTTCGAAGGCATTGTTGACTCCGCAGATTTTCTGACTCGGCTATGTGAAATTCCCGGCATTGGAAAGTGGACAGCACAATACGTGGCCATGCGCGCTCTCGGCGAACCTGATGCGTTTCCGTGCGGCGACCTTGGTCTTCTGCGCGCGCTGAACTTAGGAAGTCCGCGTGAGCTTGAGCAGCGCGGTGAAGCTTGGCGGCCCTGGCGAGCCTACGCAGCCATGTATCTCTGGAGTATCGCCAGCAAATCCAAAGCTCGCGGAACCGGACCTCCTTCACCCCGAGTGTATGGAAGTTCCCGAGTTACGGACAATCCTGACTTCACACTCGCGGCACTGCCCCTGATCCCCGATGCGTGTGCACCCAATGTGCAGAATTATGCACCTTATCGGGAGGCCGCGCGTATCGGGCAGATCGCAAGGAACTCGAGGAAGCCTCGTCCCGCCAATGATTTAAGAGGTTGAGACGGGACGTGGAGGCGTCGGGCAGATTTGGCCGGACAAATGCAAATTCCTCTAGCAACAAAAGAGGCCGCACAAAATGCTTTCGATCCTCTTGATTCCTTGCTCTCGACCTCTCGACCCGTGCCGCTTTCTCAGCGGGAGCGGCGCCCTCAACTGCAATTCCTGACCTCCTGCCAATCGCCTCTTTTAAATTAGGGCCCCAGAAATGGGGCCGCTTTTTTGGACCAAACTTTCGCTTCCCAGCCCACCGACAACCGTAGAGACGTAGCCCTGCTACGTCTTTGGTTTAACCGAAACTTCTGTGATGCGGCAGGCAAGACGTGGCAAGCTACGTCTCTGCGAAGTTATTTGAGGATGCCTTTCACCTCGTCCACGGTGAAGATCCGATCTACACGCGGAAGCGAGACAATCTGCTTGGTTCCGCTGGGCCATTGGATTTCGAGTTTGTCCACTTTCGTCGCCGTGCCCAGGCCGAAATGGACCCGTGGATCGGAGTTTGAGCCGTAGCTCCCGCCTGTGAAAACATCGACGCGCTGCCGTACCCCGCCAGTTGTGACAAAGACTTTCGTACCAGTTGCATCTCGCGGACTGTTCGGCCCGCCGATCAGCTTCAGCCCGATCCAGTGATTTCCATTCTTGACTACGTTGCGCAGCAGTGCTGGTGTGGAATCAACATTGTTGATCACGACATCAATGTGACCGTCGTTGAAGAGGTCTCCGAATGCGGCGCCCCGCGCTGGGATCACGTCGGCCAAACCGCTGCCGGGCGCTGGCGGCACTTCCTGAAACTTGACCCCATCCAAATTGCGAAATAACTGAGGCCGCTCGGCCCAGGTTGCGCCCCAATGCTGTTTATCAATCATTGGGAAGACGTGACCATTGGCGACAAATAGATCCGCCAACCCGTCATTGTCAAAGTCGAGGAATCCCGTGCCCCATTTCAGAAAAGGGATTGTCGGTTCCACGAGTCCGGCTTGATAAGTGATGTCGGAAAAAATCCCATTGCCTTCGTTGCGGAACAGCACGCTGTAGTCGTCAGAAAAGTTTGCGACGTAAACGTCCACCTTTCCGTCACGGTTGTAGTCGCCCACGGCGATGCCCATCGAGGCCATGACACGGCCATCTTCAGTCAGCGCGAAACCGGAAAGATAACTGTCATCTTCGAATGTGCCGTCATGGCGATTGCGGTAGAGATAATTCGGCCGGGAGTCGTTGGCAACTAACAGATCTACCCAGCCATCGTCGTCCACGTCAGCAAACGTTGAGGCGAAACCGTAGTAGGCCCTGGGGTCGGCAACGCCGGTCTTGGCGCTGACATCGGTGAAGGTTCCATCGCCATTGTTATGGAACAGATGGTCCGGCTCGCCCGGCAAGCCGAGCGGCCCGCAAGAAATTTTGATATCCAAAAAACTGCAAGTCTGCGGATTGTCCGGATCAAACTTCGCATAACCGGGCACAAACAGGTCGAGTCTTCCATCGTGGTCGTAGTCGCCCCAACTGGGGCCGGCCGACCAGCCATCAATCGCGACACCGGCTTTCTCCCCTACCTCGGTAAATGTTCCATTGTGGTTGTTGTGGTAGAGACGGTTCTTGCCGAAGTTGGCGACGTAAATATCTGGCCAGCCGTCGTTATCGTAGTCCCCGACCGCAACGCCGAATCCCCAGCGCTCGTTCGCGACGCCGGCCTTTGCAGTCACGTCGTTAAACGTGCCATCGTGATTGTTGTGCAATAGCATGGCTCGCGGCGCAGGCTCCTTGCCCTTGTAGGCGGCGAGCGTGGATCCGTTCAGCAGATAAATATCCAGCCAGCCGTCGTTGTCGTAGTCGAGAAGCGCAACTCCGGAGCCTGGAACTTCGATGATCGTGCTCTTGTCGGGACTTCCCGAGCGATGATGAAACTTGTCAATTCCCGACTTGTGAGTAACGTCGTCAAAGATGACGGGCGCGCCTTCGACGAAACCACCAGCGGTGATGGGGCGATGCTGGGCATCGAAAACCGGAGGATGGGTCGGGCGTAGCAATAAGCGCATGTACGCGGATTCGGCTGCGGTTTGAGGCTCGGCTTTGCTCTTTTGTTCTCCACTCTGAGGTTCAGCAGGAGGAGTTGGTTGCTGGCCTAGCAGACTTCCGATCAACACGAGCGCCGAGATTCCACAAAAAAAGTTGTGAAACGGCACGCAAGAAAGATTCCTGGAATTGGACATCCGAATTTGGATTGCGCCTCAACGCCCGTGCTCCTGTGACGAGAGGCAAGCTGTGTTCCCCGATGTTACCTTAGAAAGCAGAAAAGAACTCCATATCAGGTCGAGGTCAGCAATGCGCGGAACGTTAGTTTTGTCTATGGCTCTTCTCTTGGTGTCCTCTCTGTCTTACGCTCAAACCCCTAAAGGCTGGGCGGCTGTGCCGCAGGAATCCGAGACCGCCACGCGAACGTTTTCGCCCCAGCTCAGAACCGAGTTGGCACATTTGCGCGATGCCGCGCTCGCCGATGATTATGCCTATAAGCAGTTGGAGCATTTGACCGACAGCATCGGGCCACGTCCGCAGGGTTCACCCCAAGCCGATGCGGCTGTTCGCTATGTTGCCGATGAACTCCGCAAATTGGGATTGGACGTACATCTTGAACCAGTGCCAGTGCGCCGCTTCCTGCGCGGGACTGATGCCGCTGAACTGGTGGATTATTCCGGCCACGTTGACGGAGCGAAGCAGAAGATTTTCGTTACAGCGTTATATGGAAACTCGCCGACTCCCGAAGCCGGAATCACCGCAGAAGTGGTTGTGGTGAAAAATTTTGATGAATTGAAGGCCTTGGGCGGGGAGAAGGTTGCGGGCAAGATAGTCCTATACAACGTCATCTTTGATTCACGTAAAGCTGCCGCCGGGCAAACCGGAGCGGCTTATGGGGACGTGGTCCGTTACCGGGCCGCCGGTGCGACGGCCGCCTCGGAGTTGGGGGCGGCCGCTGCACTGGTCCGTTCCGCCGGGGATGCTGTCTGGCGCCTTCCGCATACCGGCTGGAGCGCAGACGCGCCGATTCCTGCAGGCGCGGTCAGCGCCGAAGATGCCGGCTTGATCGCGCGACTCGCTGTTGAGGGCCCGGTGCGTCTCCATTTGACGCTTACGACCCGCCAAGGCCCGGAAGCCCAGGGATACAACGTGGTCGCGGACCTGAAAGGATCGGAGCATCCGGAACAGATCGTCATAGTTTCTGGGCACCTCGATTCCTGGGACCTCGGTACAGGAGCGATTGACGATGGAGCGGGCGTGGTGGTTGCAATGGAGACTGCTGAGCTTGTTCACCGCTTGCATCTACATCCCAAACGCACCATTCGCGTCATCGCGTGGATGAATGAAGAAATGGGCGCCACTGGACGGGACGCGTACGCCAAAGACCATTCGGCGGAGATCGCAAATCATCTGGCGGCCATTGAAAGCGATCTGGGCGCGGAACATCCCCTGGGTTTCCATGCCAAGATGAGCGAGGCCGCGCAAAAACAGTTGTCACCAGTGCAGGAGGTGCTTAGCGCGTTCGGGGCAAATCTGCTTCAACTTGTGCCGCAATCGCCGGAGACCGACATTGAACCATTGTCTGATAAAGGAGTGCCGGCATTGGGCATCTGGCAGAACGGCCTGACTTATTTCAGTTATCACCACAGTGCGGCCGATACCCTCGATAAAATTGTGCCGCAAGAGCTTCGTGAAAACGCAGCCTGTATGGCAGTAATGGGATACGCGCTGGCGGATATGGCCGAGCCGTTACAACCTTAGCTCGGGCGTCAGGCTTCGGGCTTAACCCACACTCCCGATCAGCCGCGAAGCGGCGTCAGAATACAGCCAGGGCGAAAGCCGTGGGTGAGCGAAAAAAACATTTAGCCCCGAAGGGGGCGAAAGATGGCCGACTGTTCTATCGCCCCACTTGGGGCTGCTCGGTTTCCAATTGTACAGCCGGGAAGATGTCTGACATTTTAGACCGGGCACATGCCTGACAGTTTTGGGTCCGGTTGAGTTTGGGGATGGGGTGCACTCCAGAGTTCCCCTTCCCCTGCTTCATCCACGTCGAAGTGCTCACGCTTAGGCAGCGGCGAAACTAATAGTTTGCGGCTGTCAAAGCACGCGATGGGAAACTTGGCAAAATAAATTGTGAAGTAGCGCTCGTCCACGGCAACAGGCCGATGCGCTCTCCCCATAACACCTCGCTGACAAATACCTCTTCATGTTTCCAGGAAAACGCTCCCCGCTTCTGCACTCGCCGCACCCGCAGGGCGCTGCCGTATTCCGGCTCGGGCACGCGCGGGGGAAAGGATCGCAGCGACGGAGCATACACCGCGCTCGGGGTTTGCAGGGCCAGCCCTTCATGCGGACGTTGCTGGTTGTATTCCTGTCGGAAACGCTCCAAGGCCCGCTGTTGCGCCCGCCAGGTTTCGGCCGGCGGCGACGCCGTCTCCTGTTTCAAGGTCCGATGCATGCGCTCGTGCCGTCCGTTCTGCTCGGGATGTCCGGGGGCGATGCGCTCGGGCACAATCCCCAGTTTCATCCACCACAGCGACAGCCGCGACAAACCCGCCACCGCGCGCGAAGCGAACGGCGAGCCGTTGTCGCTACGGATGGCCTGCGGCAAACCATACTCGCGAAACGCGGCCTCGAAGATGGCTTGCACCCGCCGGGTGTCGGTCTTCTCCACCGCCTGGCAGCGCAGCAGGTAACGGCGGTGTGCATCCGTGAGGGTCGGCGGATCGACGCGTCGGCCATCCCCAATGCGGAACCAGCCCTTGAAATCAGCGCACCACAGCCGGTTGGGCGCGTCCGCTGCCGCGAACGGCTGGGTGTACGGCGGCACCCGACGCCGCTTCTTGCCCACCACGATCAGGTCTTCGCGGTGCAACATCGCGCCGATGGTGCCACTCGCGCCTCGCATGCTCGCGTTCCAGCACCCGCTTTAGTTTGCGCGCTCCCCAACTCATGTGCCCACGCCGCAACTCCAGCACCGCCTGCTCGACTTCCTCGGTCGTCTGGTTGGGGTGCCGATGGGGCGCGCGCGCTCGATCGCGCAATCCCTCCAGCCCGCCCTCGCCATACCGCCGCAGCCAGTAATAGCCGGTTTCCCGCGCGATGCCGTAGATCCGGCACAACTCCGTCATCGTGCACAGACCGCGTTCATGCTCCAAAACAAACCGCGTCCTGGCTTCCACCACACTGCTCGCTTTCCAAGGCATGCGCTGGTTCTACACGTCCCCGGGCTTACGAACCCAGTGTCAGGAATGTTCCCGGTCTGTTCTGTCAGCCATTGCCCGGTCGGTACCAGAATGCAGCCCAGGGCTTGCGCCCTGGGCTGTATTCTGACGCCGCTTCGCGGCTCATCGTTGCATCTATCGGCGTTCGTGTCGCGTGCCGCGGTCAGGTATCACCGAAAACCCGAACCCTGAAGCCATCCGACCAGTTGACGCATCTAATTCGAGACGCATATGATTCCGGTTTGACTTTTGGTGCCGGTGAGATCAGAAGTTGCGGGCAGCAGTCTGGAAAAGTGATGGACAAAAAGAAGTTAGAAGCTTTCAAGAAACGGCTGGAGACGCGTCAGCAAGAATTGCGGCGCATGGTCTCTCGCACTCAACAGGATGGCCGTAGCGCCGATGAAGATACGGCGCAGGACATCGCGGACAAGGCCGCCAGTTCTTATAACAAGGAATTCCTCTTTCATCAGAGCAACAACGACCGTCAGCTCCTGATGATGGTTGAAAATGCGCTGGCTCGCATTCGCGAAGGCAGTTTCGGCGAATGCATCTCGTGCGGCAAAGAAATCAATCCCAAGCGATTGGAAGCTGTGCCCTGGACTCGGCATTGCATCGAGTGCCAGGAAAAGCTCGAAAAGGGCATTCTGGAAGAAGCTTCCAGATAGCTCGTCTTCGGCGCTCCTGATAGACTGAAACTCGTCCAATCCTCTCCATGTAGAAGGGAAGTTCGTGCGCGCAGAAGCCCGTCGTCAACTTAAACAAGACAAATTCAGCCGGACCACGATTCACATGGCGGAACAGACCGCTCATTGGACGGTTGAGCACAAGAACAAGCTAATCGCATCGGCAATCGTGGTTGTGATCGTACTTGCGGCAGGGGTAGGGGGCTGGTATTACCTCCAACGGCAAGACGATAAGGCCAGCGTGGATTTCGGCAAAGCCACCCAGGCGCTGAATACGCCGGTGCGTCCGGCCGGCATGCCCGCGCAACCGGAGAGTCCGAGCTTTGCTTCCTCCAAAGAACGCGCCACCGAAGCCCGCAAGCAATTTCAGGCGATTGTAGATAAGTATCCCCACTCCCGGGCGGCGGATTTCTCCCGCTATTTTCTGGGAGTGACTTCGGCGTTTTTGGGCGACTATGCTGCGGCGGAGCGCGATCTGAAGACAGTTGCCGATTATCACAATCCAGATCTTTCCGCGTTGGCAAGACTTTCCTTGGCATCGGTGTACGGCAACACCAACCGCACGAAGGACGCGATTGATTTGTACAAGCAATTGATGAACAAGCCCTCGCGAACCGTTGGCAAATCGGCAGCTGAAATCGAGTTAGCGGAAACCTACCAGGCCGCGGGCATGACTGCGGACGCCAAGAAGCTGTACGAACAAATTCAGAAGGAAGCCCCGCAAAGCCCGGCCGCGCAAATAGCCTCGGAAAAGCTGTTGGAATTGAAGTAGGTACAGCAGATTGCTACTTGTCCTTCTGGCCTTCTTTCCCGCTGTTTTTTCTCAGGCCAGCGTGTGCAATCGCCAGACCGCGATCGCGTAATTTTTCCAGTTCCTTTGCATGTCTCGGCGAACCTTGCCCCCGATTGTGCCAGTATGCAGATTTGAGTCGACTCGTCTCGGCCACATTGTAAAGGATTTCGCAATCACAAAACCCTCCCCGCGACCTGAGCACATCAAAGACATCGGCCAAGTCCGATGACTCGAATCCAGACTTTAAAAGAATTGCCTCCGATAGCTTGTAGTCTCCCCCGCAGTGTTCCCTCGCAAGGGAATCGCCAATTGGGCAAAGGAGATCATCGAGCTTTCGAAAAGCCCCGCAGTATAAAAGCACTTCATGATGTCCGCGGTGATCGAGGCGATTAGGTCGTGATCCGGTTCAACTCCCATGCAAATGAACATACCAGCCAAACCACGCTCTTAACAGAGACTGCTCTCCTATTTTTCCTTTTTCCCAATTTCGTCTAGGATGTTGTGCGGCCTTGCATGCCTACATTTACTCTCAACGTAAACGGCGTCACGAAAACAGTGGATGTTTCTCCCGACACTCCTCTGCTCTGGGTCTTGCGCGATACCTTGCAACTGACAGGCACAAAATTTGGCTGCGGCGCCGGATTGTGCGGCGCATGCAGTGTCCACGTCGATGGCGCACTAACTCGCTCTTGCACAACGCCGGTGTCGCAGGTTGCGGGCAAGAACATCAAGACCATCGAAGGACTCGCAGCGAACGGTTTGCATCCGTTGCAGCAGGCGTGGATCGCGGAAGACGTTCCTCAGTGCGGCTATTGCCAGAGCGGACAGATCATGGCGGCTGCGTCACTGCTGGCGAAGACGCCGCATCCGTCAGACAACGAAATTACCGAGTACATGGCGGCGAATATCTGCCGCTGTGGTACCTACGAGCGCATCCGGCGAGCAATCCGTCGCGCTGCGAACGCAGGAGGCACAAAGTGAATTCGCTTTCACGCCGGGCATTTCTAGGGACCTCGGCTGCCGCCGGGGCAGGGCTGGTGATTGGGTTCTGTTTGCCTTCTCGCGGCCAAGGCCAAATCGAAGGAACGTTCTCGCCAAATGCATACCTGAGGATTGCGCCTGACGGAAAGGTGACTATTGTTGTGGCGCGCACAGAAATGGGCCAAGGGGTGTGGACTTCCCTGCCCATGATTCTTGCCGAGGAACTCGAAGCCGACTGGAAGCAAATCACGATTGAGCAAGCCGGAGCCAGCACACTCTTCGGAGATCAGACGACAGGCGGAAGCGCAAGCGTCCGCACGACCTGGGGTCCGATGCGTAAGGCGGGTGCGCAGGCCCGCGAGATGCTTATCAGTGCTGCCGCTCAGGAATGGAAAGTTGCGCGCCAAAATTGTAAGGCAGAAAACGGGTTTGTGTTGCATTCCACGTCCGGTCGCAAGCTTAACTATGGAGCGCTCGCGGCGAAGGCTGGGAAACTTCCGGTTCCCGACGATCCTCCGCTCAAGACCGGCGCATACAAGATCGTCGGGAAATCTCTGCCTCGCCTGGATACGCCAGCCAAAGTAAATGGCTCGGCGGTTTATGGAATTGATTTTCGCGTACCTGACATGAAGTACGCGGTGTTGGCGCGATGCGAGACGGTCGGAGGCAAGGTCGCCGATTTTGACGCAACCGCTGCGAAACAAATGCCCGGTGTCACTTTCGTTGGAAAAATCAGCGACTCTGCAGTTGCCGTGGTCGCAGACAGCACCTGGAATGCGATCAAAGCTCGTCGCGCATTGAAAGTTACCTGGGACACCGGCCCGAACAAAGACCTGACTTCGGCTGCGATTTTCGATTCGCTCCACAAGGCGGACGAAAGTAAAGCGGTGAAGTTCTTTTCCTCTGGGGACGTTTCGAAGGTTACGGGACGGAAGATCGAAGCCACGTACCAGCTTCCGTTCATGGCCCACGCTCCCATGGAGCCGGGCAACTGCACCGCGCACTTCCGAGGCACGGAGTGCGAGATCTGGGCCCCGACACAAGTTCCGCAGGACTGCCGCGACACGATTGCGCCTCTACTCGGCCTGAAACCCGATCAGGTGAAAGTGAATGTAACGCTCCTGGGCGGCGGCTTTGGCAGGCGACTGGAGCATGACTATGCAGTTGAGGCGGCCCTGCTCTCGAAGGCGATCAATGCGCCGGTCAAAATCACGTGGACACGCGAGGACGACATGCGCTGCTCGACTTATCGTCCCGCCAGTTTGCACAAGCTGAGCGCGTCCCTCGACGAAAACGGCTGGCCACTGGCGTTTACTCATCGCGCGATTGCGCCCTCCATCAACGGGCAGAAGGGCTCGCCACCGGTGAATGGAGTTGATTCCGATTTTCCGGATGAAGCCTCATTCTTATATCCGATCGCGAACGTTGCGCTGGAATACGTGAGGACCGATACGCCGGTGCCCCTCGGATGGATGCGAGCGGTTTATGCCCTGCAATTTGGGTTCGCCAGTGAAAGCTTTATAGACGAACTGGCGGCCGCCGCACAGAAAGATCCGCTTGAGTACCGTTTGCATATGCTCTCGAAAGATGCCGACATCAAGTATTTTGATACCACCTGGCGGGCCGCCCGCATGCGTAATGTTTTGCAGCTTGCCGCTGAGAAGGCAGGCTGGAGCAAGCCGCTTCCAACAGGACGTTATCGCGGGATCGCCTGCTTTGGATGCTTTAGTACTTACGCGGCGGAGGTCGTCGAGATTTCGATAGAGAATGACGTGCCGCGGGTACATCGCGTAGTCGCCGTGCTTGACTGCGGACAAGTGGTGAACCCCAATATCCTGGAGCAGCAGATCCAGGGCGGAGTGATCTTCGCATTGACGAATGCTCTACGCGCGCAAATTACGATCGACAAAGGCCGGGTAGTTCAGGGCAACTTCGATGAATATCAGCCGATCCGCATGGATGAAGCGCCGACTGTGGAAGCATACTTCGTGCCCAGCACTGAACCGCCAACCGGCGCAGGAGAGCCCACAGTTCCACCTTTGGCGCCGGCTTTGTGTAACGCAATCTATGCGGCAACGAAGAAGAGGCTAAGGGCGCTGCCACTCGTGAGTTGAAAAAGGTGGCTAGTGGCCAGTGGCCAGAAATTGATAGGGACGCCTTTACCACTGACAACTGGCCACTGACAACTTCTTCCGGAGACCTATGCGCAAGCTGATTCCGCTTTCCGCAATTCTTCTCTGCATTTCGATTTCATCCTTCGCTCAAACCGACTCGTCTTTGGCCCGCCGCCGCGCCGCGCACCTTCGACGCGGCATCAACCTGAGCGAGTGGTTTGCTCAAGTTTACGATCCTAAGGGATACGTCAAAGAGCATTTCGAGAGTTGGACGACCGCTGATGACATCGCGCTGATCAAGTCAATGGGCTTCGACCACGTGCGGCTGAGCGTGAATCCTCAACCGATGATGCATCACAACATGGCCGACCAGCTCCCGCCGGAATATCTCGGCTATCTCGATGCTGCGATGAAGATGATTTTGGACCACGGGCTTGCCGTGATCGTTGACATGCACCCCGACAGCGACTTCAAAGCTCGGTTGGTGCAGCATGACGATTTCGTCGAACAATTCTCGGATTACTGGCGGGCCATCGCCCGACATTATTCGAGCTACGACGCGGAGATGGTGTTCTTCGAAGTCCTCAATGAACCCGAGTTTCGTGACCGCTACCGTTGGGCGGGCGTACAGGCGAAACTTGTGGCCGCGATTCGCGAAGGCGCGCCGCAGCACACGATCATTGCCGCGGGTGCGAACTGGTCGGACGTTGAAGATCTGTTGCCATTGACGCCGCTCTCAGATCCGAATGTCATTTACAACTTCCATTTCTACGATCCGCATACCTTTACTCACCAGGGCGCAACCTGGGGCACGAATTATTGGCACTTCGAAAGCAAGTTGGGCTATCCCGCGAGTATGGACACGGCGCAGAAAGTTGCCGCCTTGGAGCCTGACCCGCTAAACCGCCTCCTCGTGCTGCGTTACGGACTCGACCACTGGGACGCAAATCGCATGGCCGTCGAAATCGGCCAAGCCGCGGAATGGGCAAAGCACTGGAACGTACCGCTCACTTGTAACGAATTCGGCGTCTTCCGCAGAAACTCGGCCCCCCAGGACCGCGCGCGCTGGCTCCGCGATGTGCGCTCGACCCTTGAGCGCTACAACATCGGCTGGAACATGTGGGACTTTGGCGGACGGGACGATGGCAAGGGCTTCGGCGTAGTCAACGGCCCTAAGGAGGGTCCGAACGCGCCGGACGATGTGACGCTGCAAGCGCTAGGACTGAAACAGTAAATCTCGAACTTTGGAGCGACGGGCGTCCCCGCCCGTCCAACCGCAGCCTCGCCTGCACCCATATCTGTCATATTCAACAATAAATGACATATTGGTTATAAAATGTCATATTTGCTACACTATGACAATGGATACCGAAGCCCGAACTCGCATGAACGAAAACGGCCGTCTCGTCATCCCCGCTCCATTTCGCAAGGCGCTTGGCATCAATCCGGGAGACGAAGTTGTGCTGCGACTCGAAGACGACGAATTACGGATCACTACCCTGAAACGGCGCATCGAGCGAGCGCAGCGCCATGCCCGGCGATACGTAAAACCAGGGGTCTCCTTGGCTGACGAATTGATCGCCGAGCGACGCGAGGCCGCCAAGCGTGAATAAGCTGGTACTTGACGCGTCGGCGGTCTTGGCGGTCATCAACGCGGAACTAGGACACGAGAAGTTGACAGCTGAACTGCTAGCCGACGCGGTTGCGAGCACCGTGAATCTCGCCGAAGTACAGACCAAATTAGTAAGTCGCGGATGGCCCTCCGAAGTGGCTTGGCAGGACGCCATCAGTCTTATCAAAGAAGCTGTGGTCTTTAAACCGGAACATGCCCGACTGGCGGGCGATCTGGTTGCCCGGACCCAACCTCTTGGTCTCTCCTTGGGAGATCGCGCGTGTCTCGCTCTGGCAATGGCGCTTAATGCTCCCGTCTATACCACTGATAAATCGTGGAAGAATCTGAAGCTGAACGTCCCAATCCACGTTATCCGTTAATGTCCTACTCTATTGTCGTAATTTGGCCTCGCCGTCCGCGCACGGCCCGCTTCCTCTCCAGCAAAGTTTCCAGCGCCTGCCGCGTTTCTGCTGACAAATGATAGGACTCATTATCCGCTGGATATTGCCGTGAAATCACGTCAGCGCGATATGCCTGCACCGCATGCGTGATCTCCGCAGCAGCGTCGCCGTAGCGGCGGACAAACTTTGCCGGAGGGCCGAAGGTCAGATTCAGAATGTCGTGGAAGACTAGTACCTGGCCATCGCATCCGGGACCCGCGCCGATTCCAATGGTAGGAGCGGAAACCTCGCTGGTGATGAGGTCTGCCACTTCGCGCGGAATTCCTTCCAGGAAAATGCAAGCCACTCCTACGCGGTCGAGCGCAGTAGCGTCCCGCATGAGCTGTTCGATGTCGGACAAAGACTTGCCTTGCACCTTGTATCCGCCCATGCGATTCACGGACTGTGGGGTGAGGCCGATGTGTGCGGCGACGGGAATCTCCGCGTCGATGATTTGATGAATGAGGTCGGCGCGTTTTTCGCCACCCTCGATCTTTACCACCTCGGCCCCGCCTTCTTTCACAAAGCGGGTTGCATTGCGGACAGCTTCGTCGGTACCGACATGGTAAGAGCCGTACGGCATGTCGGTTAACAGCAAGGCATCTTTGACTCCACGGCGGGCCGCGCGGACGTGATGCAGCATTTCGTCGACGGTCACTGACAGCGTGTTCTCGTGGCCGAGCATGGTCATGGCGAGCGAGTCGCCCACCAGGACCATGTCGATACCGGCTTCATCCACCAGCCGCGCGCTCGAATAGTCGTAGGCGGTCAGACAGGTAATAGGTTCATTTTGAAGTTTCTTTTCGCGGAGAGATGCAACAGTGATTTTATGGCGCGGAGCGCCAATCGGAGTGAGACTCACGATGTCCTCCAGTGCCCCTCCGCAACTCGGCGGATAGAGCCTGTACGCAGCATTGGATGCTGCTGGAAGAGATTGTAGTCCTCAACTCGCTCTTCGTCGATAGCCTTCGGTCACAAGAGCGTTTGGTTACTTTCGTCGGCGTTTGACATTGGAACGCAGCCAAGCAACGTATCCAGCTTCGTGAAGCTCGCCCGCCGCTAAGGCTAGAACAGTGCGAATGACATCCTCCTCAGTTGCCTTAAAGTGCAAGCCATTGAGCTCCAGGAATAAGACACCTGCCAAAAAACCCACCCTCTTGTTTCCGTCGACGAAGGGGTGGTTTTGGACAATGGCGATGGTGTACAGTGCCGCCATGTCAACAATGTCGACGCTCTCGGCGTACGAGTAGTGCTGGCGAGGCCTGGCCAGAGCGGACTCTAGAAGCCCGCGATCACGTAGTCCTGGGACCCCGCCATGTAGCGCCAAAAGACGGTCATGGATCGCGAGGACATCGCGCTCGTCAATCCAGGTCGGGGATCTCCTACTCACTTCGCCAGCGCGCGGAGCGCATTGCGATACCGAGACATGATCTCTTCCGCTTTCTCCATCTTCTTCTCAAACGTAGGATCGTAAGGCGTGAGCCGGTAATCGCCCTCAGCCGCTTCGATAAGAAAGAGTTTTTCTCCATCTCCCGTGTGCAGGCGATTGATTACGTCCTTTGGAAGGACGACTCCAAGCGAGTTGCCAAATTTGCGGACCTTAAGTTCAACCATCGTGCCTCCTTAGGTTATTACAATTGTAATAACACTAGCAGGCCTGTACAAGCTAAAAGTGATGGCGCAGATCGCTGCCCAGCGGTGGCTATGAGTTAAATCAGGATCGAGCTGCGTTCGATCGGACAGCCGAGGCGGCTGTCCCCGCGTAACCGCTTCTACGCGCGGGCCGTTTCTTGGTTCCCCAGCGGCAGGAAATACTGTGTGCCCTTGATTGGGGCGGACACTTTCCTGAGCAGCTCCTGCAAATCTTCGTTGCGCTCAACGAAATCAATGTCTGAGGTGTTGACGATCAGCAGGTCGGACGACGTGTAGTGAAAAAAGAAGTGCTCGTAGGCTTTGACGACCTCTTCCAGATATTCTTCGCTGATCGCCTTTTCGCCCGGAGCGTTCTTCTTTTTCAGGCGCTTCTTCAACACTTCAGGCGTCGCTTGCAAGTAGATCACCAGGTCAGGCGTCGGCAACTGCTCACGGAAATAGTTGTAATAGCGGTTGTAGGTGTCCAGTTCCTGGTCGCTGAGGTTCAGGCAGGCAAAAAGTTTGTCCTTCTCGAAGATGAAGTCAGAGATGACAACCTTCTGCGTGCGAGCGCCCAAGTCCAAGTCGCGAAGCTGCTCGAAGCGGCGAACCAGAAACGTGAACTGGGCTTGAAAGGCCGCGCCGGCATCGCCTTCGTAAAATGCGCGCAGAAACGAATTCTGTTCGGGGTCAGTGACGCGCTGGGCATTCAGTCGCTCAGCCAAGATGCTGGAAAGAGTGCTCTTGCCGACGCGTATGGGACCTTCTACTGCAATGTACTGGGGCAGATCGAAGAGCTTGGCCATGAAGGTGAGGTGATCGCATTCGAGAATATCCCGAGCGCGGCGCGCGCGCAATTGAGGAAGAAGTTAACAGAGAGGAAAATATTGAATCATTGAGTCATTGAATCATTCCCCCCATTTACAATTCCTTCCGTGCTGGGACTTGCAATCGCCGGAGTTGCCGCGGGAGCCTTGGGGTATCAGTCCATGGCACCGACCGGCCAATGGTTTGGCAGGGCATTTTGCGGTTTGCGGCGCGGATCAGGATCAAAACAAATTGCGCTGACGTTCGACGATGGGCCGAACGATCCGCACACACAGCATTTGCTAGATGTTCTCGCCAAGCACAACGTTCTTGCCACGTTTTTTCTGATTGGACGCTACGTGCGCCAGCGGCCGGATATCGTGACCAAGATTGCGAAACAGGGGCACGTGATTGGAAATCACACCTTTACTCATCCTCGGCTCATCTTTCGCTCGGGTTCGCGCATTCGCGAGGAAATATTGCAATGCCGTCGGGCAATTTCCGAGGCGATTGGGGAACCTTCCAACCTGTTCCGTCCTCCCTGGGGAGCCCGAAGGCCGGGAGTATTTCGAATTGTGCGGCAGTTGGGACTGGAGCCGGTTATGTGGAACATCACCGGATACGACTGGAATCGGCCATCAACCGACTTCATTGAGCAAAAGGTGACGAGCAAGATCCGGGGCGGGGATGTGGTGCTGCTACATGACGGGAGTCATGTCGCATTTGGGGCGGATCGGTCGAAGACGGTTGAAGCTGTAGATCGGCTGATTGAGCGGTATAGAGCGAACGGTCATCAGTTCGTAACCATTCCTGAGATGATGCGGCGGTAAAACCTGATGTCATCCCGAACGCGCCCGCTGAAAGCGGGCGGGAGAGGGACCTCACGATCCGCGCTACTGGCCCTGAGCGTCATTGAAACAGTCATGTGCCGCGTGCAGACCGGATTGGCGTTGGCCAGATTGCATCGTTGCGGCGAGTTGACGTGAGGTCCCTCTCGCGCCCGCCGAAGCGAGGCGCTTTCGAGATGACATCAGCAGGGAGAGCGGGAAAAAGACGGCACCCCGGTGGTACACTGACGAGTTTTTGGAGAGGCTTCCCTGCCTAATAACCCAGTTCTGCTCGTACACGGAGGCGCGTGGGCCATTCCTGACGGGCTTGTCGAAGCGCACCTCAACGGCGTGCGCAAAGCACTCGCCAAGGGCTGGGGCGTGCTGGACAAAGACGGCGCAGCGCTGGATGCAGTCGAAGAAGCTGTCGTGATAATGGAAGATGACGAAGCCTTCGATGCCGGTCGCGGCAGCTTTCTCAACCGCGAGGGCAAAGTGCAGCTCGACGCCCTCATCATGGACGGAGCGACTCTCCGCGCTGGCGGAGTCGGCTGCGTCGAGCATCTTGCCAATCCAATTCGTGCCGCGCGCAAGGTGCTGAGTGAGAGTCCGCATGTTTACTTTGTCGCGGAAGGGGCCGAGCGCTTCGCCGAAGAACACGGGATTCCCCTCTGCGAAAACGAAGCGCTGATTATTCCGCGTGAAGTCGAACGACTTCGAGCATTTCAAGCAAGCGCAGATAATCAGAAACAAGAACTGTTCGCGCCAACGATCTCCCACGATACCGTCGGCGCGGTTGCGCTCGATTATTCCGGCAACATCGCCGCCGCCACTTCAACTGGCGGAACTTTAAACAAAGCTCCGGGCCGGCTGGGAGACTCTTCCTTGATCGGCTGCGGCTGCTATGCCGATAACCAAAGCGCGGCGGTCTCAACCACCGGCTGGGGCGAGCCCATCATGAAATTGGTTCTTGCAAAGTGGGCAGCGGATCGGGTTACATCCGGGAACCTGCCGCAATGGGTAGCCGAAGAGGCAACGAACCACCTGAAAGAACGTCTCAACGGACACGGCGGCATCATCCTGCTCGATTCCAAGGGTCACATCGGAATCGCCCATAACACTCCGCGCATGGCTTGGGCGCTGCGAACCACGGAGAAGACCGAGGCAGGTATCAGCCGGGCCCATTCCAACTGAATTGCCGGGCTGGTTTGCCTGACGCCTCCCCGTTACCCCGATGTAAACATATCTTGCTTGCTTTCCACCTATGAACTGATGTAAAAACCAGCGAACCACCTTTCATTTCCACAAAAGTTCGTGCTTCAGAACGACTCCGGGCCGGCCATGATGCCGTTCTGGAGAATTCTCGCGTCGGAGAAGCTCTATGCGAACCCCAAGGCTTTGTCTGCCCATAATCATCCTTTTCCTTACATCCCTGCTCCACGGACAGGGAGTCGCCACCGGAGACCTGCACGTCACGGTCAAAGATCCCAAGGGAAGTCTTGTGACCAATGCCGACGTAAGCGTGCGCGACGAAGGCAAAGCCATCGAGCGGTCGGCGTCCGGCAATGGCCAGGGAGTGTACAGCGCGTTGGCGCTGCCTCCGGCCTCCTACGCGGTCACCGTTGCGGCTCAGGGATTCGCCAAAGCCACCGCCACGGATGTGTTAATCACAGTCGGAGGGTCGATAGATCTCCCGGTGACACTCGGCTTGGCTGGGACGACAGAGTCGGTGACCGTCAGTTCCACTGCGGACTTGATTGAAACTAGCCGCACTTCGACTACGGATACGGTGGACCAACGCAAGATTGATAACCTGCCAATTAACGGCCGCAACTACATCAACTTCACTCTTACCGACTCGCAGGTGGTGCGTGACAATGCGCCCAACACCGGCGCAGCGCCGACGTCAGGCCTCAACATGAGTGGACAGCGCGGCCGCTCTAACCTGGTCAACGTGGATGGGGCGGACGCGACTGACAATTCAACTAACGGGGTCCGCTCGACGGTCTCGCAAGAAGCGGTGCAGGAATTTCAGATCATCACGAATAGCTACGCCGCCGAATACGGACGGGCTGCGGGCGGAGTGGTGAACATCATCACTCGTTCGGGGTCTAATGATTTCCATGGAGACGTTTTTGGGTATTTGCGCAATCGCAATTTTCAGGCGGTGAACCCATTCAGCACCGTTAAGAACCCTGCCTATACGCGAGTTCAGGCGGGGGCGTCATTTGGTGGCGCAATCAAGAAGGACAAGACGTTTTACTACTTCGTTTACGAGATCACGCGGCGACACGAGACGGGGTTTTCAAGTATAGGCGCGAATAATTTTGATCTGGTCCCTTTTGATACTGCGACAACAGCGGGCGGTTTTGAGCCCCTTCCGTTTGGGACCATCCAAGTAACTCCCGCCCAGGCAGCTTTCTTGGGTCCTGGACTCAATCAGCTTGCTCAGCAAGACCCTCTGCTCTTTGCTCAGTTGGCTCCGGTCGCAATACCTTCTTACGAGTTCCTCATCGGGGCCTCATCGGGAATGGCGGTTGACAGAGCCTGGCCGCAGGGACTTACAGGAATTCCGGGAATAAGTGGCTTTCCTACTACCTGCTCGACGCCGCCCTGTTTCGTGCCCGCCTCCTATCAGAGCTTGAAGTCGCAGGAAGGAAATTTCCCGGTTTTTGAAGGGACTAGCCTTTATTCCCTCCGTCTCGACCATAACTTGACCAACAACAATCGTGTGACTTTTCGAGCCAACGTCAGTCCCAGCACGGTCACTGGAATCGAAGTCAGTGGAGAAGATCAACCGTTCGGTCAGAATGCCTACTCTCGAACTTCCGAGCAGACGTACCGGGATGTGGCTGGGGTTGTCCAAGACACGTGGACGATCGGCAACAACAAGGTGAACGAATTTCGCTTTCAATACGCTCGACGTGGGCTGTCGTACTTTTTCAACACAGCCGTTCCCGACGGGTCTGACCCGGCGGTGAACATTCCGGGATTCGCAAATTTCGGTCGCGAGCCTTATTCCTTTATTCAGCGGACAGAGCAACGTTATCAGTTCAGTGACAACCTTTCTTGGGCCATAGGAAAGCACAACACCAAGCTCGGTGCAGACTTTAATTACATTCCCTTGAAAGCGATTTTCACCGTCAACTACGGTGGTGTATACGACTTCGGGTCTTTCAGTGCTACAACTCTTGGTTTTCCCAGCGATCCAACTACAGGTTTTCAATTTCCTGAGCTATCGCCGGTGCAGTCCTATGGAGCAGGTCTTCCCGCCGTCTATGTCCAAGGCCTCGGTAGCCCCAGCGATGCCTTCAACAACTTTCCCATGGGTTTCTTCTGGCAGGACTCATGGCGAGTGCGTCCCAACTTCACTGTCAATTTTGGCGCGCGCTACGATGTTGAGATTGCACCGAAGTTCAAGGCACCAACTGGTCTCGCGCTGACAGGCTATAACCTCCTCGGACTGCAGAAAGGTATCCAAACCGACAAGAACAATATCCAACCGCGTATCGGCGTTGCCTGGGATCCGACCGGCGATGGCAAAACTGCCGTACGTGCATCGTATGGATTGTTTTACGATCACCCGCTGCTTGGACTCTATTTCCTGGGCGATGCTTCCGACGGATCGACCAGCGGCCAGTTGGCTTTCGGAGGCACAGGCATATGCAGCAATGGTGCTGGTGATCCTGGCAATCTGAATGCGATTCCGATCTTTCAGGGTCTCATTCCTGGCCCGAACGGGTCAGTGGCATCCCCATGCTCGCCGACGCAAAATCCCGCTGTACTTACGGCGCTCGGATACCAACCAGATCAACAGGTATTTCAGGCTTTGAACTTCCCGCAATCAATTTTCCTCAACCAGAATTACCTAAATCCCGCGACGTTCCTGCCCCTGGGCTTCCAGCCGTTCGGCTACCCGCAGGCAAAGAACTTCGTCTATGCGTATTCGCAGCAAGTGAACTTCAGTGTTGAGCGCGATCTGGGTGGCGGCTTTGCGCTAAACCTCGCCTACAACTTCAATGGCGGACGCCACTTGAATCGGCCGATCAACGCGAACACAGTGCGCGGGGATTTGATGGTCCGCAACCTTAACGCCGCCATTGCGGCGGGCGCGAACCAAGTGGGCGACAGCCCGTTTACAGTCGGTGGTTGCGGAGTTGGCCCCGGTGGACCCTTTGTCCCCGCCGCCCTGACGAATTTTTTCCGGCCTTCAGGAACGAATGCCTCCATCGCACTCGCGATCTTGTCGAACCCAGGCACGGCGCCTTGCGTCACGACCGTGTTGCCACTGGTTCAGCAGGCTTATGGCCTGAACGCCAGCTGCGATCTCACGTCCCCGCAGCTCACCAACTGCGTTCCTTTCGGCGATATGGACGCAAACTTCTCCAACGGCAGTTCCGTCTATCATGGCTTCAGCACCAACCTTCGCAAGCGCTTTAGCAGCCGGTACGAATTTCTGGCTTCGTACACGTGGTCGCATGCGATAGACGACTCTACCGACCTGCAGTCCACGCTTACGCCGCAAGATAGCTACTTCCCCGGCCACGATCGCGCCACCTCGCTCTTCGATCAGCGTCATCGCTTTGTGTTCAGCGGTGTGTACCAAACCGGCAAGGTAGGAGAGAGCGGGCTGGTCAATAAGCTTCTAAGCAACTGGACCCTCGCTCCTCTGATTGAATTTAGTTCGGGAAGGCCGTTCAACATCATCACTGGAAATGGCGACAACCTACAGCTCTCGTCTCTAACTGGTCGTCCTAACGCCGTCCCGAACGCCGCGTGCGGTGCGGGTGTAGCGTCGAAGTTTTCTCCTAGCGGAATCTTGCAGGAACCTTGCATCGCAGGGTTCGATGGCACGCTTGTATCGCTAGACGGAAATCTGGGACGCAATGCCGGCATTACACCATGGACGGTGTTCGACGACTTGCGGGTCAGCCGCAAGATCCAGTTCGGCGAGCGCATGAACCTCGATGCTTCGGTGGACATGTTCAACATCGCGAACCGGTTCAACGTAGCGGCAGTCAGCCCATTGTTCACCAATGCCGGCCAGCCCACTGCTGCTTATGATCCGCGACAGTTTCAGTTTGGTTTGAAGGTGAATTGGTAGTTGGTTGAGCGTGGCTAACAAGAAAGCCTGGAGCGCCGTCGAGCACGCTCCAGGCTGTCCGCTCTGGAGGACATTTCGTCCACGGACCTCTCTTGAAAGTTTCGACTTCCCGATTTTCTTTGCGACCTTTGCGACCCTCTGCGAACTTTGCGGTTAAAAGCTCTTCTCGCTTTCCTAGGAAACAATCTGCCAATCGGGTGAAAACTGAAACTCAACTCGGCACGTTTGCTCCGCTTAGAAACCCTCCAAGGTGTCCGGTTAACGTGACGACCAAGAGCGCCACCAATTCCAACGGCAAGCGATAAGAAGGAAGCGCCCGTCCGTTCCGAGTCATCCGGAAATGCAGCCACCACACCACCCACATCAGCACGGCAGAAAGGCTTCCCATGACTAAATGCAGCAGAAGAATGCCGTGCAACCGTTGCCCATCAAGTTGCAGCTGCCACGCCAGCAGCCCGGTTGCGACAGCGAAAGGCGAGGACACTGCCGCAACCAGGAAGTTGTAGTACGCCGCGGACGCCAGCGCCGGTTTCTGCGTCCACTGCGCGATGTAATCGAAGACCACGCCAATGACGAACAACGCCAGTGGAAAATGTATAAGTACTACGTGCTGCGCGTGCTTGGCGAGGATTGCGGCTTTTAAATCGAACGGATGCAATTTGGATCTCCGATGCCAGTTATTTCACGACCACTTCGGCGGTCATTTTTGGATGAATTGAGCAGAAGTACTTATACGTTCCCGGTTGCGAGAACGTGTAAGCGAACTTCTCGTCGGTATCGAGAGCCTTCGACTTGAAGAGCTTGTCGTCGCTCACTACGGTGTGCGGGATGTCGTCACGGTTGATCCATGTGACCTGGGTGCCGGCCGGGACGGTGATGGTTTGGTCCTTGAAAGTAAAGTTGTCAATCTTTACTTCTAGCCCGCTTGATGCTTGCTGCTGGTCCGGTTTGGCGCCATCGCCGCGGGCTCTCTCGATCGCGACAACACCGATCAGAGTGGACAAGAGCAACGCCACAAGCCCAGCACCGGTTTTTCTGTTCAGATAGCCCCTCATTGCTTAATCCTTCTCCTGAAGTAGAAATCGCTCGCGTTACCAAAATTGGAATCACGCGAGGTTGGAATCAACCACGGCCAGAGCGTGCTTGCCGCGAACGTAATTGACATCAGTTATGCCGAGCACACTGCGCAGTTGCTCCGGCGAGACTTTCATCGGTCCGGGGCCCTGCGCTGCACCCGGGTGGGGTTGCGGGAATGCGGTGGAGGCCGCCGTGTGAAATGTCACATTGCCTTCGACCTTCTGCATGGTCTGATGAATGTGCCCGTTCAACACGGTCACTGATCCAAACCGCTTCAGGTAGGCGAGCGCCTGCGCGCTGTCTTGAGTTCCCCAGCCCCAGTCCTCGTAAACCGTCCACAGCGGGATATGAGCGAAAACGACGACGGGCGTGCTACTCGACAAATGCTTGACGTCGTCGTCCATCCACTCGAGCTGCTCGTTGCCGAGGGTACCGAGGCCCCCAGATTTCAAGTTCATCACGTTGACCAGACCGATGAAATGAACGCCTTTCTTGTCGAAGCTGTACCAGCCGTCGCCTTTCGCGTCTTTGGCGAAGCGCTCTCGGAATCCTTTGCCGTTGTCGTCCAGGACATCATGTTCGCCGGGCACGTAGAAGATGTCTTTACCTGGGGTGCCTTTCACCATTTGCGCCACTGTGTCGAACTGCTCGGGCTTCGAAAGCTGGCTGACGTCGCCTGTGTGCAGCATGAATTCCGGCGGGTGCGCTAAGGCCTTGATGCGATCAAGAGCGACCTGCAAAGTGGCGGCAACGTCGGGATTCGCAGGTTTGTTAAAGCCCATGTGGCTGTCACTGATCTGGACGAAACTCAGCTCGCCCGTTACTTTCTTTTTGGCGGCTTCGGGCAGGGCGTACGATTTCAGTACGCCTCCCTGCATTACGCAGAGAGCGCCGGTCCCTGCCCAAGCCATGCACTTCAGAAATCCCCGGCGATCGACGCCGTCGTGGTTGTGGTCAATAAGAATTTCATTTTTCTTTTGTTGGGCCATGCGTTCCTCCTCAGAATCTGGGTTCAGGTTCCCCCCACCCTTCGAAAGGCCGAAGGGTGGGGCAGCCTCTTTTTTGCGAGTTCGGACAAGGTGGGAAACTGGAAAGCGGAATTTCTATTCCCGGTCCTCGGAAAAAATGACCGGGAATATTTTTGCGCCTGCGGGGTTATCGTAGTAAGACGTGCCTGACGATCGCAGGAACGCCGAGACATTCGAAGCGCTGGCCATTCCCCTGCTTGCGCCGCTGTACAACTTTGCCCACTGGCTCACGGGCAACCGCGACGAAGCGGAGGATCTGGTGCAAGAGGCCTGTGTCAAAGCGTTGCGAGGGTTTTCCTCATTCGCGCAAGGAACGAATTTTCGTGCCTGGATGTATAGGATCGTGCGCAATGCATTCCTGACATCACGCACGGGATTGAAAGCAGTTGTTTCCTTCGACGACGAGGAAAACGCCATAGCCGAGCCGGCTGTGGACGATAACCCGGAAACTACATTGTTGGCACGGGCTGACGGGCAGCAGATCCAGGCAGCGCTTGAACAGTTGCCGGTGCCCTACCGGGAGATCATCCTGCTCTCGGACGTTGAGGAAATGACATATAAGGAAATCGGTGAGACGCTGGGGATACCGATCGGAACCGTGATGTCACGCCTATCCCGTGCGCGGAGAGCCATGCGGGCGCAGCTGGGGACAAAGATCGAGAGAGCAAACCAATGATCTGCGAGTGGCGCAGCAAACTCGATCTTTATGTTGACGGCGAGCTGCCGGAGTCAGAGCTGGCAGAGGTCGAAACGCATCTGCGCGGATGTCCCTCGTGCGCTGCCGATGCCCTTGGACGCATGCAGTTGAAACGGTCGATTCATGCGGTCGCCGCAAAAGCGTTTGTCCCCACGAGTGATTTCCGGAAGAGGATCGGCAAAGTGGTAGCTGCCCGGCAAAGGCCAGCGCTATCCTGGGTGCCTCAGATCGCGCTTGCGACGGCGATGACCGTGGCAGTCGTGCTTGGGATTGGAATCTGGGCTCGGCATCGGGGGCCGGATGTGCTCGGCGAAGTTGCCGACGTGCATGTCGCGACGCTCGCCAGCGCCAATCCCGTTGATGTGGTTTCTACTGACCGCCACACGGTCAAGCCGTGGTTCGAAGGTAAGTTGCCGTTCACTTTCGATCTTCCGGAATTACAAAACACAGAGTTCCGGCTGATGGGTGGTCGAATGGCCTATGTTGAGCAAAGTCCAGGAGCGCATCTTCTGTTCGGAGTCCGCAAACATCAGATTTCAGTGTTTGTGTTCCAGGACCGGGAGAATTTCGCCGGCCTGAGCGCCTCTCCCCAGAGCTCTGAGCGCCTAGCTTTCAATCTGGAAACCTGGTCCGAGCATGGGCTGCGCTATGTGGCGATCGGGGATGCAAGTCTTGCGGATGTTCGGACCTTGTGTGGGCTGTTGCGCTCGGTAGAGCAGTGATGGGTGCCATACGGCTTGCATCATTTACAGTTTCCAGGAACCTCGAGAGTGGAGCAGGGCTGCCAGCCCTGCATTACAGAGCTGGAAGTGTTGTGTCGGCTTCAGGCGAGCGATACCTCTCGCTGATGCAGTGTACCTCGCAGCTGAAGCCCGCACCTCTTTTCGCAGTTTATGCAGGCCTGAAAGCCGTGCTCATCCGACACGGAGCTGCGCTCCGGCGCGTGGTTCCCCCCTTCGAAGGGCGCGAAGGGTGGGGCAGCCGGCGGTAACTTCCAAAGTCAAAAGCCGGCGAATTTGAAGGCCAGTTGTGACACACGCTCTTGAAGGCCTGCTCCATCCTGGCTGTGAAAATTGTCTGAGCCACATTGAATCTTTTTCGCGACCTCGCTTCAAAAATACAACAGCACCACTCCGCAGGCTACTAAGCTTGCCGCCGCCCAGCGTCGCCAGCGGACGTCTTCTCCGAGGATGTACTTCGCCAGGAGTGTCTCGAGGAGATAACTCACCGCCGTGGCTGGGACCGCGAAGCTGACGGTGGTGATCGAGAGCAGGGAAAGCAGGGCAAAAAAGGAAACGGCCAGCGCCCCGAATCCGGCAAGCACCAGCGTATTCTTGAAAATGCGTTGAATCATGCGAGCCAGGCTGCGCGGGCTCAGGTCCTCTACTTCACCTTGACGCTTCATGCCGGCAGTGTTCAGCACGTCCCCAAGCGTGTTGCAGACGGCAATTATGCCAACCAATAGCCACTTCATAACAGCCGCTCCGGCGGTCCCTTGGTCGTGCGAGCAGGTGTTTCCTCGGCCAGAATGACTCCAACGGTGATGAGTACAATTCCCGCCCAGCGCTCCCAACTGATGTGCTCGTGCAACAGGAAATGTCCGCCCAATGCCACTAGCACATAAGCGCTGGCGGTCACTGGCAGCACGAAGCTCAGATCAGCACGGCTCAACAATGCCAGATCGCAAAGCAGCCAGATTGCGAGGACAAAAACTCCCAACAGGGTCCACGAATTCGCGAAGGCGCGCAGATAGTCCAGAGGTGATGCCGAAACAATGCGGCCAACCTGATGCATGCCGTGGCTGAGAGAAACGTTCCCCAACACATTCGTGACAATGACCACCAGCACCAGGATTCTTGTTTTTCGGACACCATTGCGGCTTTCCAGATTCGTGCCCGCAGCCGTGGTAAGAGAAGGGGTTGGCATCGTGGCGCAAAGACAAAGACAAGTGTATTGGAAGCAGCAGTTGATGCGGCACGTCGAATCGAACCTGACACCAACCGAAATCGCGATGCGGTCAGGAAGGTGAGTCGCTATTATCAGGTCGTTTAATCAGGCTGCGATCGCGCTGGTGCACTGCGGGTGGGGGCAGGTGCAGCGATCGTTCCTGCCGATTCCTTCAGCGGCATCGGAGCAAGCCTGACTACAATATTTTTCTCCGACGGAAACCCGGCATGTACAGTTTGGATGGGCGCAACGGTTTTGGATTGCTTCGGCCATGGGGCATTCTCCTGGGGGATACTTTGTTTTTAAGGATAGACCTTCGATGCAATCGTCCGCCCTCGAGTAGGCGTCAAAAAAACCGGTCCGATTCGTCAACCTGCAGAATTGCGTGAAAATGTCTACGTTAGGCGACGAGAGTGTAAAAGGTTTGAGTCCTCATGGTTCTTGCGCCCCTTCAGGGCTCTAGTGCTTTCCTCCTCCTACCCAGGGCTTGCGCCCCTGGGCGGCATTCTTCCGCCGCTTTGCGGCTGCACACACTTGGATCTATCGTCGACAAGAACGGTGTCACACAGACTTCTGCCAAGTACATTGAACTTCCGGCCCGTTCCAGAAGTAACCTAAGCTAACCCGATTAGACGTTGACCCATCAAAACCCGGGTAGTAGGATTTCGTATCCTCGCAGCGGAAGCAGCGGCGCATAAGGCGGTAAGTTATAGATGGATATGAGGATTAAGCATTTTCGTTGGCTGATCGCCGCGCCCATAGCGGCGCTGTTGGCCTGCTTGGGCTGTGCAAGCGGCAAGAAGCCGGTGGCAGTCCTCCCAGTTTTTCAGGGACCCCCAAAAATCCAGCAAGCTGCTCCTGTTACTGGCAAGCCCAGCGCGACGAGTCAGCCAACTGTTTCTACCGTATCGGCAGCAAAACCGGAAGTTAAGCCAGCAGCCCCTAAGCCTGATCCCATCGCAGATCTGATCGCGAAGGTCGAAAGCGAGTACCAAGCCGGGCTAGAGCTCTACAACTCAGGCCAGAAGGATGGAGCCAAAGAACATTTCGACCGCGCCTTCAACATGCTGTTGGGGAGTCCCACAGAGATCCGTTCCAATCTGCGCTTTCAGCCAGAGTTTGATCGGGTTATGGAGGGGGTCAGCAAGCTCGAATTCGACGCAATGCAGCAGGGCGACAGTGCCGCCGAACAGCAGAAATCTGAACCGGCGCCTATCGACGAAGCCAACGAAGTCACAAATTATCCTGTAGATCCGAACCTCAAGGCGCAAGCGGCCGCCGAAATCAAGTCCACACACTCCGACCTTCCCCTGATGATGACCGACCAAGTTGCTGGCTATATTAATTATTTCTCAACTCGTGGCCGGGGAACACTGGAGCGCGCATTGATTCGCAGCGGACGTTATCGCGAGATGATTGAGCGCACTCTTAAACAAGAGGGTGTTCCGCAAGACCTGATCTATCTGGCGCAGGCTGAGTCCGGTTTCCACCCTTACGCAGTGTCGCGGGCAGGAGCACGTGGCATTTGGCAATTTATGGGAAGCCGTGCCAGGGCCTATGACCTGCACCATGATTCATGGGTGGACGACCGGCAAGACCCAGAGAAGTCGACGCGGGCTGCTGCGCACCATCTGAAAGATCTGTACAACCAGTTCGGGGATTGGTATCTGGCTATGGCCGCCTACAACTCCGGCCCTGGCAGAGTGCAGAGCGCCGTGAAGCGCACTGGGTATGCCGATTTCTGGGAGCTGTATCGGCGGAACGTGCTGCCCAAGGAAACGCGTAACTACGTTCCCATCATCGTGGCAGTTACGATCATGGCCAAGAACCCGTCGCAGTACGGTTTGGACACCATAATTCCCGACACGAAAATGGCCTATGACACGGTGAAGATCAACTATCCAGTTGATCTTCGACTGGTTGCGCAATGTGTTGATGCCTCGCTCGAACAGTTGCAGGAGCTGAATCCTAGCCTGTTACGAATGACTACTCCGAAGGGTCGTTTCGAATTACATGTGCCGGTGGGAACCAAGGAGCAGTACGAGACGACCGTGGCGGCAATACCGCCTGACATGCGCGCCTGGTGGCGCTATCACACAGTTGCTCCTGGGGACACTCTGGTGTCGATCGCGCAGAGCTACCACACGCCGCTGCGAGTGGTTGCCGAGGCCAATCAACTCGATATTTCTGCGAGCGTTGAAGCTGGCGCCAAGCTGGTCGTTCCCATTGCGCCGGGCAAACACTCAGGCGGCGACTCTGGGACTTACGCGAAACGGGTGACCGTCTATCGGGTCAGAAAAAACGACAGCGTGCAGACGGTCTCCGACAATTTGGGAATTCCCGCGACGACAATTCGCCGCTGGAACCGTCTGAAAGGCGACAGCCTGGCAGGCAGACGCGTTCTTTACATCCATCTCCCGGTGAGTCCAACAGTAGCTGCCGCCGAGCGCTTGACTTCATCTAAGCACAAGCGTGTCAGTAATTTAACAGCTACGAAATCCAAAACGCCGACGCGCCATACGGTGCAACGTGGTGAGACGCTCTATTCAATTGCTTCGAGCTACAAGACCAGCGTTACCGCGATCAAACAAACTAATGCGCACGTGGCGACGCTGCGCCCGGGCATGGTACTGATAATTCCCGCGCAATAGAATCGCACATCCCAACTCACGCATCTGAAATCGGTTGCTACGCCGATCACAACCCGTTATAATCCGGCGCCGTCGCAAGTTTTGTCTTTTTAACTTTTCCCGCGCAACGTAGCTGCGCAAACCGGCGCCGAGGCAGCCGGAATACGAGGAGGAAAGAATGATGTTCGAGGAAACCCTCTACCTGCGTGACGATGAAGCCGACGAATTTGGTGATTCCGGCGCTTTCAACGACTCGCTCGACGAAGATTACGAAGAGGAAGAGGAGGAAGAAGAAGCCGAAGTACCTTCGATCTCCGGCGACCTGGAACCCGAGCCGCTAGACGTACCCGCACCGGCGCCTGCGACCACGGGTGGTGGCGGGGGCTCGAAGCCGAAACCCAAGAAGGCACCGCAAAAGAAAGCTGCCAAGAAGGCGCCCAAAAAAGCCGCAAAAAAGAAAGCCGTAAAGAAGAAGGCTGCCAAAAAGAAGGCAGCGAAAAAGAGGCCAGCAAAAAAGGCGACAAAGAAAAAATCAGCTAAGAAGAAAACGTCGAAGAAAACCGCAAAGAAGAAGGGCGGGCGTCGCCGTTAGAATTAGTTTGCGTTTTGACAAGCCGCAGCTTACGAGCTGCGGCTTTCGTCTTGGGCGAATCCCCCGTAGAGACGTTGCTTGCAACGTCTGCTCTGTCTGATGGCTTGTGGTTATCCCAGGGGAAGACGTAGCGGAGCTACGTCTCTACAAAATTGATTGTCATTTTCTTGCTACGGCTTGCAGGCACTTACCGTAGAGCTCAAGCAAATGGGCGGCGTAATCCTCGGGTTTCGCAGCTGTCCCGGTACCCTGAAAGCCGACTCCTGAAGAAGTGGTCCGGCCATAGCCGGTAGTCATGGCAACAAATTTCATAAGATCAAGCGCGATATCTTCATTACGTCGGAACCCTGCGGCAGTGCTCGGCACTTCTTCCATGGGAATTTCTCCATCTTCATCTGACAAATTCGATGATAACAAAATCGGCTTTGAACGCGTGGATATGACGCCGACAATGAAAAACAATTCAGGTCAGCAGTTTCACGATCTCGTCATGACCTTTGGCTTGCGCCATTTCCGCGGGATTCTTTCCGCTGTCGCTCCTGACCTGTGGATCGGCGCCGTATTCGAGTAACACCTTCACCATTTCTTTATCGCCGATTTGCGCGGCTTCGTGAAGAGGCGCCCAACCTCCCTCCTGGCGCACGTTGGGAGGAGCGCCATTCTCAACCAACAGGCGAACAATCTCGCCGCTGTGAGCTGCTGCGGCGCTATGTAGCGGAGTGACCTGCATGGGGTTTTTCGCAACCGCGGCCACCTCGGCCCCATGCCGAATAAGATCTCGCGCGATCTCAGGACGATTGAAGAATGCAGCAAAATGCAGTGCGGTGAATCCGCCTGCGGACCAGGTCTTGGCTGCAGCGCGATCGTGTTGCAGAATCTGCGAAACTCTTTCCGCATTTCCCGATGTAGTGGCTTCGAATATGTCGAGCTCCAGTTTGGTGCTTAGAAGTAGATCCGCAACATCAGACCGGCGGCGATAAAAGGCGTGCATCAGAGCGGAGACGCCATTCGAATCTTTGGACGCCGCAAGTGAGGGATCGCCCTGCAGCAAATTCCGCACCTTCTCTAAATCTCCAGATTGCACGGCTGAAATCACATCTGACTGGTTCGGCACGTTTGCCTCCTGTGCTTCGGCCGGAGTATGTCGGCCCGCAGTATAGCGACTGGCTGACTATGGCCGTCAACTCCAGGGAAATGGTCGCGGCGGTTCAAGGACGATATCGAATATAATGTGAATTGTAGGCAGCTGGACCGGACGGTCGCTTTCGTCACGCTGTGGCGGAAGAGGAAAGTCCGAACTCCGCAGAGCAGTGTGCCGGATAACGTCCGGGAAGCCGGTTTCAATGCCGGCTTACGGCAAGTGCCACAGAAAACATACCGCCTGACGGCAACGCCGGGTAAGGGTGAAAAGGTGCGGTAAGAGCGCACCGCCGCGCCAGTAATGGTGCGGGCATGGCAAACCCCACACGGAGCAAGACCAAATAGGGAGGAAGCCCGGCTTCGGCCGGGCGCGTGCCGGCTCGGTGCGCCAAACCTTCGGGTAGGTCGCTTGAGCCGCGCAGCGACGCGCGGCCTAGAGGAATGGCCGTCCTGCCGGGTTAAACCGGCGGACAGAATTCGGCTTACAGGTCCAGCTGCTTTCAAAATCTGGCGTTGGCTGTTGGTCGTTGGCAAAACCCTTTCACCGCCGAGAACGCAGAGCGCGCAGAGAATTTGTGAAACTCCGCGGTAGCTCTTGATTTGCCTAGCTCGGGCAGAAGGTTGGCCGACGACCGGTTTCACTGCTATCGCAAGTGTGTTAGATTCGCAGCTCTTAACCATCTAATTTTTTCTGGAGAAGAAATGTCCGCACCCAGTCGTCGTCCTGAGATTCGCCGCCGCCGCACTCGCAAAGAAAAAATTCTGAAGCTTCGCAAACGTCATGCCGCCGCGGGTTCGGAGTCCGAGCGTTCACCCCTCGCCGCGAAATTGGCGAAGCTGGGGCGCAAATCTCCGGGGCAAGCATTGCTGAAAGCATAGAGTAGCTGCTTAGGAATTGGCGGCTTTTTTCACCGGGATAGCTACGGACGGCCTGCGTCCCGCGACCTCTTCGTAGCCGGCGAGCACTTTCGCCGCTGATCTTTCCCAGGAAAACTTCTTTACTTGCTCATAGCCGCGCTGGCGCATCTTTTCGCGCAATGACTGGTCGAGCAGCACACGTTGCAGCGCCCGCATCATCTCAAAGACATTCTCCGGATTCACCAACACGGCCGCGTTGCCTACTACTTCCGGAATGGAGGAGGTGTTCGAGGTCAGCACTGGCGTCCCATGCGCCATAGCCTCGAGTGGCGGTAGTCCAAAACCCTCGTAGAGCGATGGGAACACAAAGACCTTGGCGGCGTCGTAGAAGATACGCAACACTTCGATAGGAAGAAATCCCATAAAGCGAACATCGTTCTGCACCCCGCCGCGAACCACGGTGCGACGCAAGTCCGGGTGTTTTGAGAGTTCGTCACCGATAATGATCAGCTTCAGATCGGGATATTGGTCCTGCCTGGCCAATTCGGTCTTGAGTGCGGAAAATGCCTCGATGATGCGGACGACATTTTTGTGCGGACTGATGCGCCCTGAATACAGCAGGAAGGGGTAATTGACCTGATAGCGCTCGGCCAGGAACTGCCGGTCGGCTTCGGTGGCATGCCCGCTGAGGAAGCGTTGGTCGATGGCGTTATAGACAATCTGAATGCGTCCGGGATCAATGCCAAACAGCTTTTCGACTTCGCTTTTGGTGAAACGCGAGACGGCAAAAATGAGCGAAGCATTCTTCAAGACCCGACGGGTGAGTTGAAAGTGCAGAGAGCGCCGGATGCCCGAGGCGCCTCGGGCCCTGTACATGTGCTCCAAAATATCGTGCACCGTGACGACATACCGGCACGGCAGCGCGCGTGGAAACCAGAACAAGTGCGGAATATGTACGAGATCGCACTCAAGTCGGCGGACGATGGTGCGGCACTGCAACTGTCCCCGCACTGTGTCGGCGGGCAGCAGGGGGACAGCCTGGAAATTTATCGGCAACTTCCCGATCTCGGCGACCTTCTCCGGAGAACCCAGCAGAAAGTACTTGTTCTCGCTATCGAGATGGGCCAGCGCGCGAATGATGTTGCGTGTGTAAGTGCCCACGCCGAACTCGTTCATACGACGAATGTCGATGGCTATCTTCACAGGGAGATTCTACTCAGTGTACGTAAGTTCAACGTGCCAAGGTGTTGGGGGCTGAACGTCAACGCCGTTTGCGGCTACTAGAGCACTCAGAATTTTCGTCGCTTCCGGGGAAGCAGGAATGGCACCGGAGGGCTTGAAGACATTCTTATACCCGCTTTGGAATCCTGCGGATCCACGTGAATTGCTCCAAGTTGTCCCGCCTGGCTCCGCGCCAACGCGGAGAAGGCTACAAGGGCTGCCCCGACACACCACTGCCGAATTGCCGGTATAAACTGCATCCGACCTCCTCTGTTGCAGAGACTGCCTATGCGCTGAGTCCCGACAAAACACCTGTATCCGCTTACTAAGCTTGCACTCCGGCGTGCGCCCTTTCTCGGCGCTCGGCATACAGCGGAAATGTTTCCGCCAGTTCGAATACGCGTCGCCTGATCTGGTCTAGCCGCGAAGCGTCGGCGCGATTGTTCAAGGCTTCAGCGATCCAGCGCCCAACTTGCTGCATCTCCGCTTCCTTCATCCCCCGGGTGGTGAGCGCAGGTGTGCCGATTCGAATCCCGCTCGGCTTCATCGGAGGGTTAGTGTCGAACGGAATCGCGTTCTTGTTTACCGTCATTCCGGCTTCGCCCAGCGCCTTTTCGGCCTCACTCCCCAGCATGCCTTTGGAGAAAACATCCACGAGCATCAGGTGAGTGTCGGTGCCTCCGGAAATGACGCGAAAGCCTTCTGCGCCCAGCGTTTCCGCGAGCACTTTCGCATTGGCGACGATCTGGCGGGCGTAGTCGCGGAAATCCGGCTGCAGTGCTTCACGGAAGCAGACTGCTTTTGCGGCGATGATGTGCACCAGCGGGCCTCCTTGCATTCCGGGGAAAACAACTTTATCAATCGCGGCCGCGAACTCCTGCCTGGAAAGGATCATTCCCGCACGTGGCCCTCGCAAAGTTTTGTGCGTGGTGGATGTGACGATGTGTGCGTGCGGAACGGGCGACGGATGCACTCCGCCTGCGACCAAACCCGCGAAGTGCGCCATGTCCACTAGATAGAGCACACCAACTTTGTCGGCGATCTGCCGCATGCGAGCAAAATCTATGATCCGGGGATACGCGCTGCCGCCGCCGATAATCAGCTTGGGACGTTCTTTCTCAGCCAGCTTCTCGAGGTCATCGTAATCAATTGTTTCGGTTTCCTTGGTGACGCCGTAAGGAACAATGCGGTAGGTCTTACCAGAAAAATTCAGGTGATGGCCGTGGGTGAGATGGCCGCCGTGCGCCAGATTCAGACCTAGAATCGTGTCACCCGGCTGCAGTACGGCAGCGTAGGCAGCCATGTTGGCCTGCGATCCCGCGTGGGGCTGCACATTGGCATGCTCCGCGCCGAACAATTGCTTAGCACGGTCGCGCGCCAGATTTTCGACGACATCCGCGAACTCGCATCCGCCGTAATAGCGCTTTCCCGGATAACCCTCAGCATATTTGTTGGTGAACACTGAGCCCATAGCTTCGAGCACGGCTTCACTCACGAAATTCTCTGAAGCGATCAGTTCCAGGCCTTCATGTTGACGGCGAGCTTCGTTCTCGATGGCGGCCGCGATGTCTGGATCCGATTCGAAAAGTGGGCGGGACATTTTGTTGTTCATCAGATTGCCTGTGGCTTATCCAGTATAGCGACTGGCAACGGCGGAGTCCGCGAAATTTCGTCGCGTAGCTTCAGGAGCGCGCAGCTCCATAAACGTCGGGATGGTGAATCTCCATGAAACGGTCCGCTCGGCTCAACGGCGTGAAACCAAACCGGGCATAGATTCCATGCGCATCGCGGGTGGCCAGCGTCCATCGCCGAAGGCCCTGCAACTCGGGATGCTGCATAATGCATTGCATTAGAAAGTTAGCGAGTCCGCGGCCACGGTAGCCTTCCAGAATGAAGACGTCACCAAGATAAGCGAAGGTCGCATAGTCGCTGATCACTCGCGCGAAGCCTACTTGCTGCGCAGCGTCGAATAGTCCGAAACACAAAGAATTCTCGATCGAGCGAGCAACGACCTCGCGGGGTATGCCTTTCGCCCAGTAGCAGTGCGTTAGAAATTCATGGATCACATCCAGATCGAGCCGGGCTGGGTCTGTGCTCACGATGAACTGGCCTTGATGGTATTCGACTGGTTTCATAGATGAAGAGTTGGGGTGCGTGGGGCGGGCGCCCTCGCCCGCCTTCCCTTGGATCGCCTTTCCCAAATGCACTGGATCTGGCGGGCGAGAGCGCCCGCCCCACACAAGGCTACTTCGCGCATTCGATCTCCATGACCTTGTCTACGCGCCGCTGATGTCGGCTCCCGGCAAATTCTGTGCTTAGCCAACGATCCACAATTTGGAGTGCCAGCTTTGCATCCAGCAGCCTTCCCCCGAGCGCCAGCACGTTGGCGTTGTTGTGTTCGCGGCTGAGTTGCGCTCCGATTTCGCTGTGAACATTGGCGGCCCGAATACCTGGAATTTTGTTGGCCGCCATGGACATCCCAATTCCCGCGCCGCAAACCAGTATCCCGAAATCTGCTTTGCCCAACGCGACCTGCTCGCCGACGAGTTTCGCGAAGTCGGGATAATCCACAGGATTTGTTGAGTCGGTGCCGTGATCGTCCAACTCGATGCCGCGCTGTCCCAGATATTTCTTAATGATCTCTTTCAACTCGAAGCCCGCATGGTCGGCGCCCAAGGCGACTTTCATTGGGGAGATTGTAGCAAGAAGCACTCAGCATTCAGCAGTCAGCATTCCGCTACAACATTGTTCATATCGAAGTTCATGTCGAAACGAGCAAGGTGGCAAGCAGACCTTCGGCTTACCCAGGCTGAGTGCTGAGTGCTAGTCCTTGAACGCCTTCCCCAGAAACGACGCCAAATGCCAGCCGTCTAAATACTTGTATGGTGTCTCTCCCATGGAATAGTGGCCACACGGGAGGACGGCGACTTTGTGATCGAGACCATAACGCTCGAATTCGGTGACTACCTGTTGTGAAAACTCTGGCAGGAAGGTCAAGTCATATTTTGCGTAAACGATCAATGACTTCCTTTTCCAGCGAGCGAATTGCTTAAAGTAGGACATTGGGCTGACGGCGGTCCACAGCGCGCGGAGCCGGTCGATATCCAGATGCGGCTCCATGCCTTGGCGGATGTGGCGAGTGGATTGCCCGTGCCAGACGACGTCGGCGACGTATGTGGAAGCATGGTTGAAAGCCGCGACTTGGATTCGCGGATCGTGCGCTGCCGCCAGGAATGCGTAACAAGAGCCAAGGCTGGTTCCGGTAATGCCGAGGCGCTCATAGCCCTGTTGCTCCAACCAATCGAGGCAGCAGCGGATGTCGAGGACGGCCTGACGGCAGGCGTCCATGGTGCGGCCTATGTTTGCTGACACGGCGTAATCAGCGCGGCGTGTCTCTGCCGGTTGGCGAATGTCGTGATACGGCATGCTCAGCCGCAGCACCGAAATCCCCAGCCAGTTCAGGATGCGGACTAGCGAATTGTAGCTAAGCGCATCGGAATTCCAATGCGGCAGCAGCACGACTGCACTTCTGCCCTTCGCCGGAAACCAGCGGGCGTTCGCCAGATTGTTTTCCGGATAGGGCGTGCGCACGGGTGACGTGAAGCGGAGAAACTGTGCGTAAGTGCCGTGGACTTTCTTCTCCAGCACAGGATCGGGAATTTCACGAGTGCTGAACACTTGCACCTCCCGGGTCTCCAGCCTGAAATCAGAAGGTGTTTTGTGGGCGAAGAAGTCATCGCTGGAAGCAATGGCGCGCAGGTTGTACTCGCGCATATAGCGCTCGCACTCTTGATCGGCCCGGGCAGGCGAGAAACCGTTGCGGCACGGCCATTCGCGCGTCCACTCAATGCCCCACTCCAGCGGACGCACCACGCGGTTGTTGTCCACCGAGGTGAGACGCGTCTCCCAGTCGTACATCCAGCGGGCGTAGAGGGACGGCATGCGCGTTTAGGATAGCAAGGGTAGCCTTCAGCACTCAGCATTCAGCATTCAGTGGGAGCAATTGGCAGTTAGCAGTTGGCATTTGGCAAGTGAACAGCACACGCCAAGTCACACGGATACACGGGGGTTCGTTTTGACAAACGAGGTATTGTCATCCCGCGCCACATCGCGATCTCAGGTAAGAAGGCTTCGTGGACCGTTTGCCCTGCGGCTACAACGATTGTGAGACGGGTATGTAATACGCGGTTGCTGCTGATGACAGCTAGAACAACATTCGGGCGCACCAAGCAAGGAGAATTCCAGTGTACTCAATGAAGCCATCGGTTGTTCTTAGCCTGGTATTCCTCGCTGCGCTCTTTTCGCAGGCGGGCGGGACAAGGACCAAGGGCGATAACCTCTATTCCCTGGCTTTGTTCGCCAGCGTGACTGAAATGGAGAAATCCTGGGGACATATTGACGACAGTGATAGAGGCAGGATACGTACAGACTACCGCCACATGGTGGTTGAAAAGGACTCTGAAATTACGGACGACTTGCTATCACAATCCGGAGATTACAACGTTGAATACCTAGATGACCAAGCGTTGATAGCCAGATTTAAGAAGCTGCGGAAGGAATTTTCTGTTCTTAAGATACGTTCCGTGCACAACGAAGGTTCACGATTGAAGATCCTCATTTCCGTGTACTACTTCAAGGTTGAGAAGGGAGGGTTGGTTTTTGAAGTCTCAGACTGGAGCGATGTCGAATTTCAGTATGACTGTGAAAAGCAGAACTACATCATTTCTGCTGTGAAGCTCGGTGGAATTTGACACGTCAGCGACCGGCGGGCCGGGGCCAAGCGGTCCTCAGCAGTACCTTCTCGGCACTCTCTTGGATATCGCGCAGAGAATTTCATACGGAATCGTATTAGCCAACTCAGCGTGTTCACGCGCATCCACGCTCAGCCCATCGTGGGAACCGAGTAGCACTACTTCATCGGCGACCTCAACTCCCGGTATTCCGGTGACGTCGGCCAGTGTCAAATCCATCGAGATTCGTCCCACGATCGGCGCGTAGTGCTCGCGCACAATCACCCTGCCTCCTACCGAAAGCCCGCGATTCAGGCCATCCGCGTACCCGACTGGCAGAACTGCGATCCGCGCCGGGGCCTTGGTCACATACGTGCCGCCGTAGCCGAGTGCCTGTCCGGCGCGCATCTCGCGCATAGAAAGAATCCGCGTCTTCCAGGTGAGTACAGGTTTGACCGAAAGCCTTAAACCGCTGCCGCTCACTACCCGTCCCGCACGTTCAAATGGCAAGTGGTACCCGTAGAGAGCTAGCCCGGGGCGCACCATGGTGTTCCAACTCTCATGATGCGAGATGACAGCAGAAGTATTGGCAGCATGTACCAAGGGCGGATCGAGATCATATTCGCGAAGCACGCGCCGGGCAGCTTCAAACGTCGCGAGCTGTTCGGTGACTGAAGGCGCGTCGAGCACTTCCGATGACGCCAAGTGCGTGGCAAAGCCCTCGAGCTTCAAATGCGGAGATGATTTCAGAGCGGCACAGATTCGCGGAAGCTCTTCCATGGTGGCGCCAAGGCGTCCCATGCCACTGTCGAGCTTCAGATGAACCGCAAACGAGGAAACACCTATCCTGGACGCCGCTCGCTCAAGCAGCTCAATGTGCCCGGTTTCCCAGACCGTGGGGGTCAGATCCAGCCTCACGATCTCTTCTTCTTCGCCGCGCCAGAATCCAGTCATAAGCAGGATTCTGGTTTCGATTCCTTCTTCGCGGAGGGGAATCGCTTCGTCGAGCGACGTAACGCCGAGCCAGGTTGCGCCTTCCTGTTCGAGGGCCCTTGAACATTCGACCGCGCCATGACCGTATCCGTAAGCCTTCACGACAGCACATACGGTAACTCCCCTCCCAACGTAATCGCGGACGGTACGGTAATTTTCTCGCAGTGCGGAAAGCGAAACCTCAGCCCAGGTGGGCCGGGTTGCCGCGCGTTTTGCGATCTCGATGGTGGCCACTACTTGCGATTATAGTTCGCGAATGCCGCCGCCACAGGTTACCGCGGTGCCACTCTCCATGGGAGTTTAAACGCTCAGCGCTCGAGCACGAAGTTTACGGTGATCTGTGTTTCCACCTCGACCGGCTCATGGTTCAGGTAGTAAGGGCGGTACCTCCATTGCCGGACTGCTGCCAGCGCCGAAGCAGCCAGTCGCACGTCGCCGGCAAGCACTGTCATCCTCTCAATCGTCCCTTCGCGGCTAATCACAGCTTTAAGAACCACCGCTCCCTGAAGACGCAATTGTTTGGCCATGAACGGGTACTCGGGCTGCACACGATGGATGAGGTTGCCTTCCATGATCACAGATGTGCGCACGTTGCGGGCCGGCTCGGGCGGGCGCGGCATAACTCGCGCCTCTGGGCCAGACAGAGTGTGGAGGACAGAATTGGGGTCGCACGCCGAACTGAGACAAGGTTCTAATGCCGGCGGCGAGGTTGAGCCAATTGGGCCCGCAGATTCGTTTGGTGCGGTGTGATGGGTGAAGTTGGGCCTGACAACCAGGGGATGCTGGGTCAACTGAGCGCCAGCGTGAGAGGCATTTGCGCTAGCTGGTGTCCGCACTTCGCCTCTGGACACTGGGACGAAAATGCGCCGGTTCAGCAGCGCCTGTGGTAGGCCCTGCGGATACAGCAAGGGAAGGGTGAGCATAACGGCGATGGCAGCGGCCTGCAATGTGAACGAGAGCAGCGCAGTCCGACGCGTGGAATGTTCCTCAGCAACAGCTAAGCCGGAAAACATGATGTCTTCTCCGCAGCAGAAGTTCTGCTGTGTGATACAGACACCGCCGATAAGTTAGCCGGATGCGATCAGGGAGGAAATAAGGGCGGGATCGTTGATAAATAAATTTGGAACTCAAGGAGTTTGCGTGGTGTCGCCCGATGGGAAATGCATCGTCGGGTGGCTGGAGCCCCAATCATGGCACATCCTTTTTCCCCACCCACCAACGCGATGTCATCCCGAACCGGCCCGCCGAAGGAGGGCAGGAGAGGGATCTAACGTCGGATCGAGGTACCGATGCCGTCGGCTATGCTACCCGGACCGGCGCCATCATAGCTGTTTCGATTGCGCCCGTGGTGATCCATAGGCACCGTAAGCTCCCTCTCCCGCCCGCTTTCAGCGGGCGCGTTCGGGATGACAGCATCGAAAAGGGGAATTGGGAGATTTTGCGAAGCGGAGAAAAAGCGATGGAGCACGGGCAGTGCGCGCGTGCTCCCTAGGCTTACTTCGGTGGCGCTTGGATTGCCGGTGGCTTGGTAGCCGGAGTTGCTGCCGGTTTCGTTCCGCCGGGCTTGGCGCCGGTCGCGCCCGACTTCGGCGGAGGCGGAGCAATGCCGGACTGAGCGTTGTAGGCGTCCACAACCTGCTTCGTGATGTCGAGCGCAGCTCCATGCCACAGCACCGGTCCATTCGGCCACTGGTTGTTGCTGGATGTATCAATGATCATGCCGAAACCGTTTTCCGTCGCATACTTCACGATGAGCGGCGCCATCTTTTGCAGGATCCGTTGCGCAATTTCATTTTCTTGACCGCGCGCCTCTTCCTGAGCATCCTGCGCCTGACGCTCCAGGGCTTTCTGCTTTTGCTCAATCTGCCGCGACAGGCCAGCCTTGGCCTCATCATTCATGTTGGGGCCCTGAGTATTGAGCTGCTTCTTGAGCGCCTCAATTTCGTCGCTACGGCCCTTCAGTTCGGTCTGCTTGGGCTCAAGCTTTTTGCTCAGGACATCGAAATCCCGCTGCCCTTCGTTGCTGGCGACAATCGCCTGTTCCACATTGATCGCTCCAATCTTGGAGCCGGTGGCGTTCGCGCTCAGCGCTGGCGGATCGCTAGCTGAACTGGGTGCGGCCGGCAGAGCGGGTGAGGATGCACCGCCTGCCTGCGCCAATGCCATAGCAGAAACGAGGACCACCACGGCCAAAAGGGAATACACAAACTTGGGTTTCATGAGATTAACTGGACTCCTTGGAGAAACTACTCTTATTTTCGAAATCTGATTTGCTCAGAGACTGAACCACGCCGCGTTTTCCCACGCGAACTTCAGTACGGCGGACCGACTCTGGTAATGCCTCAAACCTGCGGGCGACCACGACCGCGCAGAACCGGCCACTCTGATGTGGATAACTCATTATAGGAACAGCCTCTCCTTACCGTCAAACCTGTTTAAAACGTCGTTCCAACCGTGAAGCGGAATGTCTTTCGCGGCTCCCGCAGTTGATAGCGCGGTGAAAATACCTGTTGGGCGAGTTGGTAGGTGTAGCGTCCCGCATCGGTATCCGGGAACATGCTTGCCGTGACCGGAATTGGAGACTGCGCCTGATCGTTTAGCCGGAGCGGGTTATACGCCCAGTAGATTCGAAATGGAGCGTTCACCACCGGCAGAAAGACCTGCAACTCGATGCCGGTCGAAGCGCGCGGCTGCCAGTTTGAACTCCCCAACGGGGAGAGGTTCTGGCTGAACTGAAAAGTCTGGCCACCCACGCAGTTCTGGGAGAACGGGTCTATGGCGGGACAGCCAAAAACCGTGTTGTTGATCTGGTTGAATTGCCCATTGTTGATGCGCAACTGTGAGCGCCGCAAAATGGGATCGAATCCGAAGTCGAAAAAAGGCGCTATCGCCACTGGACCGGCGATAGTGATCCGGTATTCGGCGTTCGTGACCAAGCTTAAGTCGCCGCCGGGAAAAGTAATCTGCTCGACCGGGATATTGATGTTGTAAGAATTCGCCGTGCTTACTGGAAACCTCGCGTCTCGCGGAACTATGGAACCGTCTGGATTGCGCAACTGGATGGTTGTGGAGGACGGTAAAAATGCCACCGGAGAAACAGAGCGCGTGTCGAAGCCGCGAAGATCGTTCTCTCCGCCCATGTAGAAGCGCTGGAATGGTGGTGCGACCAAGCCGCCAAATCCGCTCAGATAAGATGCCTGAGCGTGGAACCCGATAGTATTGCGGCGATTTTGCACTGGGATATGGTGTTTGTATTCGACTATGGGTCTGATGGTTCGCACCGTGCCACCCAAGCCTGAAATTTCGGCACCCAGGAAGTATTCTGTGCCCGAGTGCGGATACAAGGCTGCGTCCAGGCTGTTCTTTGAGTAGTTCAACAGGATTTTGCTGGTCACAATCCCGCTCAGCGCGCTAGGTCCGCTGATGCCGCTAAAGGCCAGGTAATTGAAGAGCTGCTTGGAGGCGTCGGTAAGCGCAATCAGAGACGAAATATCATAGGAGTAAGTGGCGCCAATCCGCTTGAAAGAGCGGTGCAGCGGGTACGAGGTCGTCACGGAAAAGCCTTTGCTGGACTGTGTGTAATTCTGCAGACTCTGGAGTTGGGCCTGTGAAACGTTCAGAATCTGTCCAGTAATGAGCGCGCTCTGCCGCGCCTGGTCATAGATCAGCTTTCGACCGTAAACCGTGAACCCAGCGGTGAGGGGACGATCAAAGAGGTACGGCTCGGTAAAGCCGAACATGATATCGCGCTGCAAACTGCCAATGTTCGCCTGGACGGTCAGAGTCTCGCCCATGCCGAGAAAATTGTTGGTGGTGTAACTGAGGCCGATGAAAGAACCGGCCAGGCCGCTCACGCCGCCGGAGAGTCCAATCTGGTTCTTGCCTCTCTCTTTGACTTTGAGAGTGAGATCTACCAGGCCTTCTTTCTCATCCAGGTGCCGCTCGGTGACGTTCGGATCTTCCGGCTTCATTTGCTCGAAGAAACCGAGCTGGTTCAACCGTTGCAGGCTGAGCTTCCAGTACTGTTCGTTATAGACTTGTCCTTCTTCGAGCACCAACTCGCGCCGGATCACTTTATCGCGCGTGGTTGTGTTTCCCTGGAACTCGATTCTGCGTACCGAGAACTGCTTACCCTCGTCCACATCAATATCGAAGGAAACAGTCTTTTTCTGTTCATCAAAGGTGGGCGTTGGGATGGAAGTGAAGTTGATGTAGCCCTGGGTCCCATAAGCGCTCTTCAAATTTTCCAGTCCCTTTGCAATCTTGGAGCGATCAAAAATGTCACCGTCCTTCAGGGGGAACACGCCCCGCAGGGCCTTGATATTGTTGAAGGCTTTATTGTTTTTGAAGGTGATTGAGCCCAGCCGGTAACGATCGCCTTCTTCGATCGGAACCGTAATGTCCATGGATTTGCCCGCCCCGTGCTGGAGAAGAGGAATATGGAACCCGGAATGGCCGGTATCGCGGATATTCGTCTTGGGCTCAGCAACCACGGCTTTGAAATAGCCACGGTTCTGCATGGCCTCGCGCACCAGTTCCATGTCTTCATCCAGCTTGGTGGCGTCGTAGGTCTTGGCGAAAAGGTTTTCCAGGAAGATGGAGTGCGGAACTCCGATGGGCCGCAGGAAGTGCATTGCCTTGCGTAGTTCACGGCTCTTTACGTGTTTGTTGCCTTCAAACTTGATTTTGCCAACTTTGACCTTGGGGCCTTCACGAACCACAAAAGTAACCCCAACTGAGGCTGGCGGGATGGGACGAATCTCAGTTCGAATGGTCGCGAACTGGCGTCCGTGCTCCGCCAGCAGGCCTTTAATGACAACTTCTGCCTTTTTTACCTTTGTGGGGTCGTACTGTGACTCTGGCGATATGCCAACTTTGGCTTCCTTGAAGCGGTCCAGGATATCGCTCTTCGAAATGGCATTGATTCCGACGTAGCTGATTTCTTTGATCCGCGGCCGCTCTTTGACGTAGATGTGCAGTCTCCAGCCCTTAGGAGTGGCTTCGCGCTCGAAGCGGATGTCTTCGAAGTAATTTGTGTTCCATAGAGAATTGAAGTCGCGCTCGATCGCGGCCGCGTCGTAAATATCTCCGGGATGGGTGAAGATGTGGGCGCGAATGGTCTCCGCCGGAACGCTGCGGTTGCCATGGACAGTAATTTCGACTATTACGTCGGGCTGTTGGGCCAACGCCAACGTTGCCATTCCCAGTAAGACAAGGACCCCTGCGGAATATCTCCGAGCCAGCAGGCAAGTCTTTCGGAATGAGGGGGATGTCATTAGAAAAAAATTCCTGGGTAACAACCCTGCCGAGCACCTGTGGCCGCCGCCCTTGATCGCAGGGCTATCCTGATGAACGCGAGAAATCGCTGCCTACCTCTGAGAACTGGAAGTTATTGGAAAACCGCAATTATACGGTAGAGCTGTGGATAGCGTCCAAGATCAGCGCCCGTTTGCCCTCACGGGACTCTGCTAGAAAAGCTCCACTTCAATCAAGACGGAATAAAACGTAGCAGAGTTGCCCAAGTCTGTGAGTTTTTCGGAGGTTAGAACGTTTATGTTTCGATTGCCGGGTGTAAGTTTTGCCCAATTGAGCTTGGCGGCGACCACGCCCGGCGAAACGCTTCCGTCCACGCGCGCTTTCAGTTGGATTTCACCACGCCGATTGAAGGCGCGCACCATATCGCCGTCGCGAATGCCTCTCGGTTCGGAATCTGCCGGATTCATTTCAAGCAGTCCCATCTCCTCCCAGGGTTGCAAGCTGGGAAGATTGGAGAACGTTGAATTGAGGAACTTATCCGCTTTGCGCGCCAGCAGCTCCAAGGGGAACGCCTTCGCCTGAGCGCTATGCCTTGATTCCTGGGGAGGTACAAAGGACGCGACGGGATCAAGACCCTGCGCCTTGAGATCCCCGCTGTAGAGTTCGGCTTTGCCACTGGCGGTGCGGAAATTCCCCTCCGCAAAAGGCAAGAACGGTTGAGGAAGCGCCTCTCCGTTCCCGCTGAAGTTTAGGCGGATATGGCCCTCGTTCTCCAGGCGCTCGCGAGTGATGCCATGCAACCACGGATTGGGAGAATCGAGCGCACCGTCCATCATGTCCTCAACGGAATCGCGGAAGCATTCTTCATCAAAGCCCATGCGCTGGGCCAAAGCTCGAAACACATCGACATTCGAGCGGCATTCTCCGAGTGGTTCGATGGCTTGATGTGAAACTTGCAGATAGTAGTGTCCATAAGCAGACTGGAGTTCTTTGTGCTCAAAGAACGTCGTTGCAGGTAGAACGATGTCCGCGTAGTCAGTAGTGTCGGTAAAAAACTGCTCGTGTACGACCGTGAACACGTCGGGCCTCAGCAATCCACGAATCACGTCGTTGTGATTCGGGCAAACAGCCGCTGGATTGGAGTTGTAAACGAACATGGCTTTGATCGGCGGATCAACAAGCGTGTTCAACGCCTTCCCGAGTTCCACCATGTTGATGACGCGGGCCGGTCTACCGAGCGAAGTCTGCATCAGATCGGTACGTTCCAGCGCGGCTTCGTTTAGTCCATAAGCGCCGCTGGTCGAAAGCTGAAGGCCTCCGCCAACTTCTTTCCACGATCCCGTAATGCACGGAAGCATGGCAATCGTGCGCACTGCGGTTCCGCCGTTTTCGGACCGTTGCACGCCGTAGTTCATGCGAATCGCCGCGGGTCGCACGGTTGCGTATTCGATGGCCAGGGTCTGGATATCAGCGGCGGATATTCCCGTCCATTTCGACACTTTTTCCGGGGTGTATTCCTGAACTGTCGCGCGAAGCTCGTCGAATCCCAGAGTGTGGCGGGCTACATAGTCGGCGTCATACAGATTCCGGTTGATGATTACATTCATCATGCCCAGCGCAAGTGCTGCATCAGTGCCGGGATTGACCGGGAGATACGAGTCTGCGCATGTAGCCGTCCGGGTGCGATAGGGATCTATGACCACCAGCTTGGCGCCGTTGCGACGGGCTTCTTCAATAAAGGGCCACAAATGCACGTGATTGCCATGGATATTCGACGCCCAGGCAATGATGTATTTGGAATGGCTAAATTGTTCGGGCTCGGTTCCGAGCTTCACTCCAATCACGGATTTGAGTCCCGCTTCTCCAGCCGCCGAGCAAATATTGCGCGCGAGCTGCGAAGCACCCAGGCGATGGAAGAAGCGACGGTCCATAGAGGCGAAATTCAGCTTGCCTAGGGTTCCCCCATAGGAGTAGGGCAGGATTGCCTCGCTGCCAAACTCGGCTGCGACACTCTTGAAACGCGAGCTGATTTCGTTAAACGCCTCGTCCCACGAGATGCGCTCCCAATTGGATTCAGCATCGCGGAGCTTCGCTCCGCCCGGACGGCCGAGGGCCGCCGTCCCCACATGGCCTGTCACGAACCCCTTCGGGACAACCCTTTTCATCGGGTACAGCACACGGTCAGGCGAATACACGCGATCAAGATATTTTGCCACTTTGCCGCAGAGAAAGCCCCGCGTGACCGGATGCGAGGGATCACCCTGAATCTTTACTGCCCGGCCATCGTCAACCGTGATCAGAACTCCACAGGCATCAGGACAGTCGTGCGGACAGGCGGCATGAACCACTCGCTTCATGATTTCCTGATTATAGGGCGTTGGGCACGCGAAAGTGTCCGATCTTCTTAGCGTGAGGTTGTTAGTGAGATTGATCCTTGTTCAGATAGTCGTCGAGCGGCACTTCGAAGTACATCAAATCGTGACCGGACGAATCACGCGCCCCGGTTAGATACAGGCGCGCACCCGGAAGCGGACTCGAAACGTCAGAAATGTCAAAGAAAAGAAATCCTGCGCGGGTTGTGAGCGGCTCCACCGCTTTGGCCCGGAATAGCGCGCTCTCAATCTCGTTCCATTCCTTCGAACCCACACCACCTTTTACTCTCTTCGTGGGGAAAGGTAGCGGGACCCGGGCGCCCGAAGCCTTGGGATGAGATATCCGCCGGTAAATATCGTCTTCAGTGGATGGACTGAGTTTCGTGCGATCAGCCGTTACCAGTTGGGCCTTCATGTCCGAAAGTTGAATCGGTTCGTTGGAGTCGTTCGTAATTACCAGCATGACTGGGAGCAATGCGTGCTCGCGGTAGTTCACGACAAACACTCCGGCCTTGGCAGGGGTGTCATACGGATCCACCGCTACGGCGACATTTTCCTTTGCATGATGGTCGTGGGCGGGATAGCTCACGGCGGGCTGCGCCTTCGGCATAGAGAAATCCTTCGCCCAGAGGTAAAGCAAAGGCGCGGCGAGGCAAGCGCCTAATAGAATGGTCCGAAGGCGAACATGAAAGACACGATTCATCTGGAGCCAGTGCTCGTGGCTAGCATTATAGATGCGCGCCGCAACGTTTTTCGGTGCTTTTGGCTTTCCCTGGGAATCGCGACGGTTAGAACGGCTGAAGCGCGGCTCAAGATCGGATGAAGCCTGGCTGACCTACTGAAGTTGACGCTGCCGATGCTTCAACCAGCTTCCGTCAAATCCGAGCACGGAGCGTTTAGAATGACTCTTCCCGCATGTATCTGATCTATAGCGTGCTGCTCGCCGCGGTGCTCTTGTTGAGCACTCCCTATTGGGTGTTCCAGATGGTGCGCCAGGGAAAGTATCGCAAGGGACTTTCTGAGCGGCTGGGGATCGTGCCGCCGCGCATTCGTAATTCTGCGCAGCCGTCAATCTGGGTACATGCGGTCTCGGTGGGGGAAGTGTTAGCCGTCAGCGAGTTGGTGAGGGGATTGCGAGCTGAATTTCCCGAACACCGAGTCGTTGTTTCTACGACGACTGACACTGGGCAAAAGCTCGCTGCGGCGCGATTCGGCGCTGAAAACGTGTTCTATTTTCCGTTGGATTTCGCGGTGTTTATCCGGAAATACATTTCAGCCCTCCGGCCAGAGCTGGTTGTTATCGCCGAAACTGAATTCTGGCCAAATTTTCTGCGAATTGCTCGTGGCTCAGGAGCGCGTATCGCGGTGGTGAATGCTCGTATCTCAGATAGGTCGCTGCCTGGATACCGGCGCTGGAGCAGACTGCTTCGTCCTGTCGTGCAGAAAATTGATCTACTTCTGGCACAAACAGCGGAGGATGCTCGCCGCTTGGCCGAAATTGGCGCGCCACCAGAGCGCATTTCGGTCAGCGGAAATCTTAAGTTTGACGTCCCGTCACCATCTGCCCCTCCGATTCTCGGCCAGTTACAAACAGTGTTGGCTGAATCAGGAGCTGGTCCGGTTCTGGTGTGCGGGAGCACGGTGGATGGAGAAGAGCTCCTGCTGGTACAAGCATTCCAGAGTGTGCTGGCGGCCTATCCAACGGCCGTGATGCTGCTTGCACCCCGCCATCCGGAGCGCTTTGGCGAAGTTGCGCAGACGCTTGAGCATTCGCAAGTCAACTTCTGGAGGCGGACAACCTGGAACGGAGCGCCGCTTTCGGGCGGAGTCCTGTTGGTAGATTCCATCGGTGAACTCTCAAGTCTTTATGGATTGGCCGACCTGGCGTTTGTCGGTGGCAGCCTTGTCCCGCGGGGCGGGCATAGCATTATCGAACCGGCACAGCACGGCGCTGCCATCCTCGTCGGCCCGCACACAGAGAATTTTCGCGATATCGTTGCTTTGTTTCAAAGCCGTGACGCGGTTCGGATTGTTGGTCCGGCTGAGTTAGCGTCGGTGTTTCTGGAATTGCTTGGAAATGACAGAGAACGCCAGGCACTCGGCAGTCGCGCCCTTGAAACACTCGAGTCGCAACGTGGCGCTACACGGTTTACGCTGCAAAAATTGAAGACACCATTGCCGGCCCGCGTGCATGAGGCCCATCCCGCGTGAACCCGCTCGGCGAAATTTATGGCGCCTTCGTCGGCACTCGAAATCACCTCTTCGACCGTGGAATCCTTCAATCCCACAGGTTGGTTGGGCCGGTCGTGAGCGTGGGCAATATTTCATTTGGTGGATCGGGGAAGACTCCGTTCGTCATCCTGCTCGGCGAGGCGCTGAAGCGGTGCGGCATTGGTTTTGATGTACTCTCGCGTGGTTACGGGCGCAGAACGCACCGAGTGCTAGAGGTGGCACCCGATGGTTCGGCTAGCGACTTTGGAGACGAACCCTTGCTGATTGCGAAGCGTCTTGACTGTCCTGTGATAGTGGGCGAGAGCCGCTATCAGGCCGGCCTCTTCGCCGAAAGCAAGTTCGGACCGCAGTTACACATACTGGATGATGGGTTTCAGCATCGGTCGCTGGCGCGAGACTTCGATATCGTCGTGCTGACGGCAGAGGATGCGCGAGACCGGTTGCTGCCCGGTGGACGATTGCGTGAGGCGGTCTCGTCAGTGAGCCGTGCTGACGCGGTCGTGCTCATGAATGAAATGGAAAGCCCGCTTGCGGCCTCCGGGAACGCAGTATGGCGGGCCCGTCGCTCCGTGGAAGTGTCAGGAGCTTTCGAACATCCGGTTGTTTTCTGCGGCATTGCCCGACCTCGGAAATTCGTCGAGCAGTTACGTGAGGCGGGCATCGAGCCACTGGCCGAAAAGTTCTATCGCGATCACCACGCTTACACCGCTGGCGACATCCGAGACCTACTTGCGTTGCGTGATCAAACTCATGCTGGCGGTTTCATTACCACCGAGAAGGATGCGATCAATCTTGGTCCCAATCTCACGAAACTGGGTTCCGTCGCCGTAGCCCGAGTGCGCATGGAGCTTTTGAGTCCGGCTGACGCTCTGGATACGATGTTGCGAACGATTGCGGACCGCAAGGGGTTGGCGTGAGAGAATTCGTCTGAACCGTTATCCGGAAAATCATGGGCAAGTCCGCTAAAGAAACCGGCCGTTTGCACAAAATTATTGAGGCTTTCCCGCGGGTCACCGTCACAGTGCTTGGCGACATGGTTGCCGACGAGTTTCTTTTCGGCGAGATCTCCCGGGTCTCTCGCGAGGCACCGGTACTGATTCTGCGCCATCGTGACCGCACTGTGGTCCCGGGCGGCGGCGCCAACGCCGTCAACAATCTGGCAGATCTCGGAGTGAATGTTCTCCCGGTCGGTATCGTGGGGAGTGACGATCCTGGACGGCTGTTGCTTCGCAGTTTCCGACACAAACGCATTCCGGTCAGTGGAGTTCTCAGAGACAGGAATTATCCGACTGTGACCAAGACGCGAATTCTGGCGGGGATGCCGCACACTTGGCGACAGCAAGTGGTGCGAATTGATCGGGAGCCGGAAACAGCCCCCGATCGTCACATGCGCCGTGAGCTTGCCCTCGCCACTCGCGAATATTTGCGGGCCTCGGACGCGCTGCTGGTCTCAGACTACGGCTACGGGGCGGCGACGCCGGAGATCCTGAAGGCTGCGCGCGGCGACCATCGTTCCGATTCTGTTCCAGTGGTGCTTGATTCGCGCCACCGCATGCTGGAGTTTTCCGGAATTACGGCGGCGACCCCGAACGAACCAGAAGTGGAAGAGGCATTGGGCGCGGAGGTGGGGGCCGACTGGGAGCGCCTGTGCTCGGCCGGCGAGCAAATTATTTCCCGAATGAAATTGCAGTCGCTCCTGATTACTCGCGGCCGGGATGGAATGGTTGTGTTCCCCGGAAAACACAAACCGGCTGATATTCCGATCTTCGGCAGCGATCAGGTCACAGACGTGACGGGCGCAGGCGATACGGTGATCGCCACGTTCACGGCATCACTGGCGGCTGGCGCCACCGCCGAAGAGGCCGCACACTTAGCCAATTATGCCGGTGGGATTGTGGTAATGAAGCGCGGAACGGCAACAGTTTCACAGCAGGAACTCAGCAACGCAATCGAGAGCGCACCGCCCGAGACCAGGCCGCATTGAAAAAAATTCTAAGTCGCGAAGATCTAAAACGCCGAGTCAAGGAATGGCGCGCGAACGGTGAGAAGGTGACGCTCGCGAATGGGTGCTTCGATCTTCTGCATGTGGGACACGTGCGTTATCTTCACGCCGCAAAAGAACTGGGCGGGCGGCTTCTGGTTGCAATTAATTCGGACGAGTCCGTGCGCGCGTTGAAAGGCGAGGGCAGACCCTTGATGCCGGCAGAGGAACGTGCGGAAATACTCGCCGCACTTACAGACGTCGATGCAGTAGTGATTTTCCCCGAGAGTGACGTACGGGCGCTGGTGAGGGAGATTCGTCCTGACATTCACGCCAAAGGCACTGATTACACGGCAGAAAGTGTCCCGGAGCGCGACGCCGTTCTAGAGTGTGGCGGGCGTGTAGAAATTGTGGGAGATCCCAAAGACCATTCCGCCACCGAAATAATTCGTTCTCGGCTGGAGCAACGCCGCTCGTGAGCGCAGCCGATCTTCCTTTCAAGAGCCTGCTGGTTGTGCGTCTGGGAGCGATGGGCGACATCATCCACACATTGCCCGCAGTGTCAGCTCTGCGTAATGCGTTTCCCGAGGTGCGGCTGGGCTGGATCGTCGAAGAGCGCTGGGCGGAACTGTTGTGTGCAACAGATGCAGCTCGTTCAGGGCCGCGAAGCCCTGCACGGCCTCTAGTTGATTTTTTGCACACAGTGAACACCAAGCGCTGGCGCAAGTCGCTGCTTGCTCGAGAGAGTTGGCGGCAGATTTCGGACGTCATTCGAGAGGTGCGCAGCGAAAAATATGACATCGCAGTAGATTTTCAGGGTGCTCTGAAATCGGCGGCCATCGCCCGGTGTGCCGGCGCGGGGACCGTTTTTGGAATGGAGCATCTCCGGGAAACTCCGGCTCGCATCTTTTATAGCCATCGAGTCGCAACCAAGGGCGCTCACGTCATCGGCCACTACTACTCGATTGCGGAAGCTGTTGCCGAAAAGCCGCTGCCAAAACCTGAGGTCGAATTTCCTCGTAACGAAGAGACTGAGGCGAGCCTTGCCGGAAAATTGAAAGACCGGGGAAAGGACTTCGTTCTAATCACCCCAGGCGCTGGATGGGCCGCTAAACAATGGCCTGCGGAGCGTTATGGCGAAGTGGCCGCCGCGCTCTCGAAAGAAGGATTAGCATCGGTGGTCAACTTTGGACCTGGCGAAGAGTCCTTGGCTCTTGCCGTCCAGAGTGCAGGTCGCGGCGCCGCTCAACCGATTTCATGCTCGATCGGCGAACTCATCACACTCACTCGGCGGGCGCGATTATTCATTGGAGGAGATACTGGTCCTTTGCATCTTGCCGCTGCCTTGCGGACGCCCGTCGTGGCGATCTTTGGGCCCACGGATCCCGCGCGCAACGGCCCTTATGGAACCCGCAGCGTAGTGTTGAGAAATGTTGCAAGTCAAACCTCGCTCTCTCACGTCAGTACGCCGGATTCGGGATTACTTGAGATCACAACCCAGGAAGTGATCTATGCCGCGCGCCGTCTACTCGGGAGCCCCGATGCTTAGCTGGCAAAGAATTGCCCGGCGAATCCGAGTGCCGTTGGGATTTCTATTTGCCGCGGCTTACATCTGGCTGGCACGCCCGACCGCGATTTCTATTGCCGCCGGAAGCGCGATCGTATTGGCAGGCTTGGTGGTGCGGGCGCTTGCTTCAGGTCACGTGAAAAAGAACGAGGTGCTCACGATGAGTGGGCCCTATGCGTACACTCGCAACCCGCTTTACTTTGGGTCGTTGGTTCTCTCGGCTGGCTTTGTTATTGTCTCGCGGAGTTGGTGGGTAGCCTTAATCGCAGCGATCATATTCTTCGGCATCTATCTTCCGGTGATCCGCGCAGAGGAAGAATTCTTACGAAATCGTTTTCCCGAATTCGCGGCTTACGCGAGCAATGTGCCGCGCCTATTCCCGCGATTGCGCACTCCTCAGATCGGCGCTGGCGGGTTTTCCTGGGATCTTTATTGGAAGCACCGTGAGTACAATGCCGCGCTGGGAGCGGCGCTAATGATTGCGGCACTGGTTATCAAGGCTTGGCGATTTGCCAGATGAACGCTGATTGCACATTGTTATCCAAACCGCACTCGCTCTTTCAAAATGCAACGGTCCATGATCACAAAGATTCCCGCGTTGCGTGCTTTTTCCGCGGCCCTCTCATTGATCACATCTTCCTGCATCCACACTGCGGGAATCTTCAACTGAATTGTCTGGTCGACGATTTGCTCTACAAATTCTGGTCGGCGGAAGATATTGACGATGTGTATCTTGTATGGCACTTCGAGCAATGATGGGTATGACTTCTCGCCAAGCGCTTCGGTGATGGTCGGATTCACCGGGATAATTCTGTAGCCGCGGCTCTGCATATAAGCCGAGACGCCGTGACTTGGACGGAGAGGGCGGTCTGAGAGCCCAACTACGGCAATGGTTTTCGCTTGTTGCAGCAACTCGAAAATCGGATCAGGCTTAGGGAGCGAGGACACAGTCAATATTCTAGCGGGTTCTTCATCCCCTTTGAAAACTGCAATGGGAACGCAGCTTAGTTCCGGTTGGCGTGCTCAGTCTTCTGTTTGAACATTCGCAGGGCGAGTTTGCGGACCGTATCCGCCACTTCTTTATTCCCCGAGAGGTTCCGCAGGTCTTGCACCAGCAGGTTCTTCATCAGTCCGAGCGAAATGTCGAGCGGGGTGCGTGAATTGAACACCAGGTTACGCACGATGGCGTAGTTCTTAGCAAACCGGCGCTTCAGGGGAATGGCCCGCAGCACCGCTTCAAGAACGTTTCTCTGACTGGCGATTTTTTCGACTTCGCCGTCGCTGATCTTGGGAGAATCGAGCACGGCGATCGCGACGATTTTTGTGCCATCACGGACGAGGATTGATCGCTCTTCTTTGGAGCCTTTCATCGCCAGCTGAATGCGGCCTTTCACGTCAAGCTTGGCGATTTTTTGCAACACGCTTCCCCTTTGCTGGTCCGCAGGATTGACAAGTTTCTTGGGGACTCCTTGCCTGGGCTTTGCCGTCGGTTGCACCGGAGCGGCTGAAGCGGCTGCGGCTGCCGCTTGCGCTTCGGGTTCGGCATGGACCTCTTCGTGAATTCCGCCGATAGGCTGGAACGGCTTGTCCGCATCCGCCGCGATCTCGCTTGCGTGCTCGGTAAAGAAGGCAATCAAAGCGTCCTCAGCTTCGGGGTCAGCGCTCGGATCGGTGTTTGTCTCTGCGGGGTGGGCAGTTTCCTGTTCTGCAGTTGGGCTTGCAGCCACAAGATCGAAACCCGGTTGAGCATCCGGGACAAGTTGCTCCACGCTGGCTGACGCATCAACCGCGGACGACTTGCCTGTGATCAGCTGCTGAATCTGCGCCGACTGGGCGCCGCTCAGGTTGTTGTTTGAACTCATATCCGTCAAAAGCTGGCGTAATCCACACACCCGCGGGCTGGCCAGCATGGCGTCAATCCATTCGCCTTTCAGCGTCATCGCCAGTTCGGAGAGCTTTCCGACAGAAACAGCCGAATTCTCAAGTAGCAATGGGAACAGCGCCGGCCTCAGGTTCTTGGCCGATAGCCAATAGTCAAGAATTTCTTTGGGAGTGCTCGGATTGGCTGCAATCTCCTTCGATGAGGCCTCATCCCAGCCTGCAAGCGTGAGCCGTGCCTGTTCGCTAAAAATCTTGTTGTGCTCAGTCAGGTAAACCAGTATTTCCACCATCTCTTCTGGCGGCAGGCGCAGTGCGCCTTTCGATGCCGACATCATCTGGTGTGACGGCAGGGCAGATGCACGGATGAGTTCCAGCATGCGGGGCATGGGCTGTTCGGAGACTCCTCTACGTTACAGAATCTCGCAGCATGACCTTACGTTCCAGCATTTTCAGCGGAGGTAACGTTACGGAAGGCACCTTAGAGAGACGCCCTTTGGCCAGGTACCTACTCGATCTATGACAGCTTTCTTTAGTTTCTAGTTTTTGGGAGCGGCGCTGGCGGAGTCGCCATCGCGCCGCATTCGCAGGTAGGCGCGGATAAACGGCTGCAAGTCCCCGTCTATTACACGATCCACGTCGCCGACTTCAGTCTTGGTGCGGTGGTCCTTGATCAGGCGGTAGGGCTGAAGAACGTATGAACGAATCTGCGAACCGAAGTCAATGTCGAGCTTAGAATCCTCGATCTTTCTGGTGGCCTCGCGTTTTTTCTCCATTTCGAATTCATATAGCTTCGAGCGCAACATGCTCATAGCACGTTCCTTATTTTTGTGCTGCGAGCGCTCATTTTGACAACTGGCAACTAGTCCAGTGGGTATGTGGGTGATGCGAACAGCGGAGTCGGTTGTGTTTACGTGCTGGCCGCCCTTGCCGCTCGAACGGTAGGTATCAATACGCAGATCATCCGGCTTGATAATGACTTCGATAGATTCGTCAATTTCCGGAGAAACAAACACACTGGCAAAAGATGTATGTCGGCGTTTGGCTTGATCGAAAGGCGAGATCCGCACCAGCCGATGCACGCCGATTTCGCCGGTCAGCTGTCCGAAGGCGTACTCACCGTTGACCCCAAACGTCGCCGACTTGATTCCTGCTTCTTCCCCGGGTTGGTAGTCGTACAGAACTGTCTGAAATCCCTGGCGCTCGGCCCAACGTAGATACATGCGCATCAGCATCTCCGCCCAATCCTGGGATTCCGTGCCGCCGGCGCCGGGGTGAATGGTGACGATGGCGTTGCGCGCGTCATTATCGCCCGATAGAAGGGTTTCTGTTTCGAGCCGATCGACGAGTTCCCGCAAAGAATCGATTTCACGGCGGAGATCAGATTCGACGCTTTCGCCTTCGCGCGCCAGATCGAAATAGGCGGAAATATCCTCGGTGCGCCGGATGAGCTCTGCTTCAGTCGCGAGCATGTCCTCCAGGCGCTTCTTCTCGCGCATGACCTGCTGGGATTTTTGCGGATTCGACCAGAGGTTGGGGTCGGATGCCTGTTTTTCTATTTCGGCCAGTCGCGGGCGCAGATTGCCTGCGTCAAAGGTACTCCCGGAGTTCGCGGACCTTCTCCTGCAATGCTGAATATTCCTGCTCGAATTCCTGAATCATTCTGTGCGTCTGCCTTTACCGGAGTGAGCGAGGCAAAGATTAATGATCGCTCCGATAGAAATTATCGCACACGCATATGCCAGCCAGTCGCCGTTTCGCGTGTAGAAAGTGGTGCCGCTTTCGAGAGCGTACGAAGCCAGAAGGGCAGTGCGGACCTTACGGGGCACGCTTTGTGCCACTCTGCCGTTAGGGTCTATTGCTGCCGTCACGCCGGTGTTGGTGTCACGAAGCAGCCAGCGGGCGTTTTCGATGGCCCGCATGCGCGCCTGCTTCAGATGCTGGGCGTAAGCACCACTGTCGCCATACCAGCCGTCATTCGAAACATTTACGAAGACTTGCGCACCTACCTTTGCAGATTGCCGGACTTCATCGGGAAAGATTGACTCATAACAAATGAAAATTCCCAGCTTCTGATCGCCGGCTTCGAGCGGCGCCCGCGAAATGCCGCGCGAAAAATCTCCGACTTCCCTGGTCAGACCGCCCGCAAAAGAAAGCCAGCGTTTAAACGGAAGATATTCGCCAAAGGGGACCAGATGAATTTTGTCGTAATGACCGTCCCATTCGCCGTTGGGGGTAATTAATGCGGCCGAGTTGAAAACCTCCGTTGTGCGCTGTGGTGACATGCTGGCGTTTTGCGTGCCAATATTTCCAGCCAACATCCAGGCCCGAGCGTTGATGGCGAGCTGGCTCAGCGCAGTGCGGAACAAAGGATCGCCGGCGTAGAAAGGCGCAGGCGACTCCGGCCATACGATCAGCCCAGGGTGCTGCTGTTCTCCTGGGGGAGGATTCAAGCTGATTCGGGTGAGGTCGGCAAGGGTGACGTCGAAGTATTGGCGCGTCCAATCGGCGCTGTCGAGCACGGGGATATTTTCCTGGACCAGGAGTACCGTGTGGTCGGTTACAAGCCGCGGCGCAGGGAACCAGCGGCCGGCCTGCAAAAGACATCCAGCCATCAGGGAAGCCAATAACAACGGTTTGCGGCGACTCCGGCGGACCACCAAAGCCGCCGCGACTGCGGCGTTGACAACCATGATCTCGAGCGAGACGCCGTACACTCCGGTGAAGGTCGCGATTTTCGCGAGGGGAATGTTGTCCACTTGCGTGATGCCCAGCAGGTCCCATGGGAATCCAGTGATGCGAGTGCGCGCAAGTTCTAACGCTACCCACACAAACGGCGAGAACACCAGAGCGGTACGCAAAGATTGCTTCGCGAGCAGGCTAACGATCAAACCGAAGACCCCGTGGTACAGAGCCAGATAGAGACAGAAAAGAAACAGCAGCCCCAGTGCGCCGGGCCCGCCGACGCCGCCATACTGCTTCATGGTGCTATATATCCAGTAGCAGTTGCCGCCGTACCACAGGATTCCGCACACGTAGCCGAGAATAAATCCTTGCCAGGAGCGAGCGGGCAGCAGGTGCTCCTCACCACGCAGTTGCAAGGTGTCGGGAACTCGGGCGCGCAGTACCGCTACCAGCAGCGGAGCAATAGCGACCCAACTCAGCATGTACAAGTTAGGAAGCGGGAAGATTAAGACCTGCACGATCGCTGACAAAATCGCCAGCAGCCAGGCTCTTCTTTCAATGCCGAACATTCCTGAAAGAATATCAGGGCAGGCGCAGTGAAGACGGGAGCGCCTTCAACCGGCTCTCAACAAACTCGACAATCTCTCCGGTGACGTAGTCAGGTGGCTGGATATAGAACTGAGGCCTTCCAGCAACCGCTTTCAGCGAGATGCCGTGCCAGCGGGGACGATGGTCTTCCTCGTTATGAAGGATCACAGCATCGGCGCGATCCAACAATTCTTGGGCTGACGGTTTGAAGTCCTCGGTGGCGGGGTCGAGCACGCTGATGTACAAATCTGGCCGGATGAATTTCAGAATGCTGTTCGATTCCAAGATCGCGTTTTCGGCTTCGGTGAGTCTGCGCCGGATTGCCGGGATGGCTTCGGCCAGGCGGCCTTGTTCAGTGCGCACCCAGAATGAATACTTCGCCCCGGCAGTGAGAAATCGCGAGCTATCGGACTTGCCGGACTCATCTCTTTCTTCTGAAATCGCCCAGGCGTGATCGTCCGTTGCGCAATGACATGGCTTGCCATCAAGCGAACATTGTCCGTGGCCGAACTGTGTGATCTTAAATGCGGTCCAGTCGTAGGAAGGCAAAGCGGCGATCAGACCTGCGACCACACTGGTCTTGCCCACGCTGCGGGAGTGTCCGCCGATCACGACGACCGCCATGTGCTCGTTCTCCAAGCGCCTAACCCGAGCATTCGCTTGTATCAGGGCATGCCTTTAGGCGTGCCTCTACCGCAAAACATCCATCTCGCCTTTAGGCGCTGAGGGCTGGCGGCTGAAGCCGCTCTGTTGGGAATTCGGTTTCGATATGGCTAAAGCCATATCCTGATACGACCGCTAATCTTTCTTGCCGAGCCGGGCCAAAGCGGCTAAGCTCTTCAAATATTCCCGCAGCGGCTTGGCCGGAGTTCCCCAGAACGCAACGCCTTTACCGCGTAGAATTTTCTTCGGCAAAACTCCACTCTGGCCACCTAGCATGACGCCTTCTTGGATGCGGGCATGTTCTCCCACGCCAACTTGTCCGCCGATGATTACATTGTCTTCGACTGTAATGCTGCCAGAAAATCCTGCCTGCGCCGCAATGATCACATTCTCGCCAATCTGGCAGTTGTGGCCGATGTGGACGAGATTATCAATCTTTGTGCCGCGGCCGATGCGAGTAATCTCAAGCGCGCCTCGGTCAATGGTTGTGTTTGCGCCGATCTCGACGTCGTCTTCGACTTCGAGTTTCCCGATTTGTGGAAATTTCTCGTGACGGCCACTCTCGGGATCGCGGACATAGCCGAAGCCGTCGCTTCCTAAGACGGCTCCGGAGTGGACAATTACTCGATTGCCAATGCGCGTGCCTGGATAGACAGTCACGTTGGGGTAGACTTTGCAGTTTTCGCCGATTTCCACACCCTCGCTGATGACACATCCCGCACCGATGCAGGTGCGATTGCCGACAATTGCACTCTCCTGCACAACCGCATTTGCACCGATCGAAACCTCACGTCCCAGTTTTGCCGATGAGTGTACGAATGCCTTGGCATGAACTTCGGGAGAATGCTCCGATCGGTCTCGCAGCAATGCAGCCGCACGCGCGAATGCGAGTCGAGGATGACCAGCGATCAGCAACGCCTTGGAGGTAGTGGCAGCTTCTGCGAAACACCCGGCGATTACCGCCGCTGCGCTGGATTGAAGCGCTGAAGAGAAATTGCCTTCGTCCTCAACGAAGACGAGATCGCTCGCCGACGCCGCCGCGATACTGCTCACTCCACTCACTTCCGCGCGAGCGTCGCCAATGACACGCGCTCCGACGGCTTTGGCAATCTCACCGACTTGCTGCTTCATGGCACTTGTTTTATACGTTTGCGCGGGGAAAGAAAAGCTGGCAGTGATTCCAGCATTGGCCCCTTCGAATCCAAATACCTAATGACGTACATTCCGCCAATACGTCCATGCCGGGGGAGGAGCATCGTGAGGTCCCTCTCGCGCCTGCGGGGCGCGCTCGGGATGACATGTAGAGCAGTTTTTTCGGCACGGCTGACGCTGTGCCCTTTCAAGGGAATCTGTGCTGGCCGGAGAATCGCCTAGAATGCACAGATGGAGCGGAAGATTTTCTTGATTGTTTTTATCGTCCTCGGTCTGATCGCGGATTTTACGCTGCCGATCTGGTGGGCACTGGTGGCAACCGTTCCGATAATCTTTGTGAGCTGGTGGGTGGCCTATCGCAGCGACTGGTTTTGAGTTTTAGTACAACGGCGCCTCGCCCTCTGGCCGCGTCTTCCATCTACGATGCACCCACAACCACTGGTTGGGATAGCGGCGGACGTAGTCTTCGATAATTTTGGTGAACAATGCGGTGTTGGCGACTACGTCGGCCTCGTGATTGCCAGTCCGAATGAGCTTTGCCGGGGAATCGAAGCGCAGACGGTATTTCTTCAAAGCCGGGTCCCAAATTGTGAACCCCGGGACGACAGCGGCGTCGGTCTTGAGAGCCACACGGGCGATGCCGCTGGCTGTACAAGCTTGAATGCCGAAGAAGTCCACAAACACGCCCTGGCTCGGGATCATGTTGGTGTCCATGAGGACGCCAACGGTTTCGCCCTTGCGCATGGCGGCGATCAGGCCGCGAGCGAAATCTTTGTCAACGGACTTATTGCCGTGGATCGTCCGGTAACGGCGTGTCAGGCGGTCGAGATATGGATTATCCAGCGGGCGCATTACGATGTTCAGCGGATATCCGTAGAGCGAGTGAGCGAACGCTGAGAGCTCCCAGGCGCCCAGATGCGCGGTTAGGAAAAGCACGCCTTTGCCCCGGGCCAGGGCGCGCTCGAAGTTCTCGAATCCCTCATAGACAACCGTTTTGCTGACGTTCTCGTGCGTGTACTTTGGGAAGAGACAGACTTCGGCAACCTGACGTCCAAGGGAAGTGAATACGCCGCGCAGGATATTTGCGCGTTCATGCCTGCTCTTCTCAGGGAAGGCCAGCTCAAGATTGCGAAGCCCCACGCGGCGCAGTTTCCCGTGCAGAAGATAGACAATCCAGGCAATCGAGATTCCGGCAGCGCGGGCGAAGGGACGAGGCAAGGCACCTACAAACTTCAGGAGAACCCAGGCCAGAGCGTATTCAAGTCGGTAGCGCAATGGAAGGCTGACGGTAGCACTGGGGAAATTTTGCTGTCAAACCCTAAAAGCTTTCGGAAGTATGTACTTTACGCAAGTCGAAGTATGTACTTTACGCAAGTCTAGGATAAAACCCATGAACATTGCTATTGAACTGGCTCCCCTGCCTGAGGGGAACTTTGGCCGCACGACAATGCGTCCTGTCCCGTCGTGCTCCATGCGCGCACTAACGGAGTAATGGTCATTCAGCTGATAGACGTGTTCCAAGCCTCGGCGAGGGCATCTCTGTGGGCTTGTGCGCGTTTGACGCGCTCCCTACAACTCTCGAATGGTCGCATGTGTTTACCGCCGGAGGTCAATAAAATAATGCTGAAACTTACCGCTAACACTTCAGCCATCCATGAGTTCTTAGGAGCTACCCAAGTCCCTCCTCAACTTCTCAATGGCTTCCTTAACTTCCCTCATGGATTTTCGGAACTCTTGTGCATCAACCTTGAATCCGACTTTGCATTTGGGGCACGTAACATTCAGGTCGTTTTTAAGCCGACCCAGCGATTGGCGAGATTGAATCGTGAGTGGAAAGGCGAAAAACAAAGCGACCAAGAAGCAAAATGCGGCTACTCCCGGCCCTGAAGCAGACACCCTAAAGATAAAGGGCAACTGGCGGGATGCGGTGAAGCGATCTCTTCAGAAGAAGAAGCCAAAGAGGGCTGGCCGAAATAAAGCCTGCTTGGGCGTCACGGGAAATCTCTGTTTTAGTTCATTTGCGTAAAGTACATACTTCCGAAAGCTTTTAACTGCAAAGTTCGCGAAGAAAAGGCGCAGAGAGCGCAAAGAAAAGCGGCCACGGATTTGCGCGGATCTACAAGAATTAAATCTTCACAAACACAAAATTCTTTCGGCTTTATCCGTGTTAATCCGTGGCCGCTTTTGCTTTTCTAAGCAGTTACTTACTTGCCAACTTGGCCCACTTCGAAAGGCTTTGCAGGAATGGTAACGACCCCTGAGGCGAGCTTACGGTCTCAAGCGTTGTCCGGAAGGGTTGCATGCGACCGTAGAACTCGCGAGTGCTTTCGCGGTCGATTTTGATCACTGATCCGTTCAATTCCAGACCGGCGAAGGCCCCGCGCGCGCGGGAATAGCTCAGGATCTGCGCTCGCATCTTCCAGTCGGTGTCGGCGGCGGCATGCCGACCCACCGGGCCGGCAGCCACGCTTGCATCTGCGCCGAGTTTGAATTGGCTATTGAGCAGGTTCTCCATGCCTTTCTGGTTCATGATCAGCATGATCAGATCAACCGCCTGGGCGCCAATTTGCAGGCCAAAACTGCCGCCTTGAATGGTAAAGAAGGCCGGGTCGCTCCATCCTTTGGCGGTCCGGCAACTGGCCACTCCGCGGCCATAGCGCCCGCCGAAGACGAAGCCAGCCTTCAACATAGAAGGAATCACAGCAACGCACTCCGCCGAACCCATGACTTCGTCCGGAATGCCGGTGTCGGGGGCAGTCTGAATCTCTTCCAGGATGGTCGAGGCGGACTTCACCCGGTCCGCGGCCTTGTTGTCGTCGTCATTGGCAGCAAAGCAGGTGGCGGTCAAGCTCAGCGTCAGGAGCAGCAAGAGGAGCTTTTTCATAGCTTTCACACTTTCGGGAGCAAAGGATTTCTAACCTGAACACCTGATTCTAGGAGATTACTCTGTGGATGGAAGGGTTATTGCCGCAAAGCTATTGACGATCCAGATACTTATGGGCAATAAAAATCGGGGTTAGCAATAGCGGCTAAGCCGCCACTTCCAACCCCGTCTCCCAGGTTCTGTGGTAGGTGAAGCGAGTATGGGCTATGGACGCAGGGGTAACAAGATTACCGAGGACAATGACCTTTAGTAACCTCGGGGGACGACCGCCGAGGTTAATGGGCGCAATGGCACCATCGAGAAAAGTCAAAAGACTTTAACCGCAAAGCGCGCAGAGAACTTCCGCGAAGTCCGCAGAGAAAACCAAATCGGGACGCTGCCAGGGATAGGGAAGCTGGGTGTCGCTGAAGACGATTTCACTCCTGAGTGCGATGCGGGATGGAAAGCGAGAAACTATTTCTTGCCAAATACTTCCTTCAGCAATGCAGTAGTTTGCGCCGCCGGATTTTTTCGTATCTTTTTCTCTTCTTCCCCCAGCATCAGAAACAGGCCGTCGAGCGTCTTTGCCACCACGTACTTATTCAGGTCGAACTGCCCGGCCAGAGCACTGCCTCCTGGCGCGGCCAGCACACGATCGTACTGTTGCACTACACCAACGCGCTCCATGGATCGAACGACAATCGGAGAGAATGCCGTCGTCAGATCATCAGAACTGGCGCGCCTGAAGTATTCGGTGGCCGCTGTGTCGCCGCCTGTCAGAATTTTGCGAGCGTCGTCGAAACTCATGCTTCTCACCGCCGCAATGAAAATCTGCTTCGCTTCAGGCGTGGCTTGCTCCGCAGCGCGATTCATACCGACTTCCAACTCGTCCAGACGCCCGCCCATGGCGAACATCTGCAGCCCCTTCCCAACTTTCTGGAGCTTGGGTGGCAACAGAATCTTGATGGCCGCGTTCTTCAGAAAGCCATCTGGTTTCCCGGTCACCGCAACCGCGTTTTTGGTACTTACCTGCAATGCCTCTTCGAGTCCTGCGACAATCTTGTCGTTGCTGAGCCCCGTCGCGCTGCGCTGGTTCAGAGCATCATTGGCCCTCTTAAGGAGTTCGCCAAATTGCGCCTGCGCGAGACATGAAAGAAATAGAACAGCAACAAGAAAAGCAGCTCGCATCGTTTCTCCTAATTCCGTGACCGACCTTGTCCTGAGAAATTGCGCCCAGAAGCTTACTCTGGGACGAAGGGTGTATTTGCGACCTGCAAACAAGCAAAGATCAAGTTGTTGCCCGTGCGGGTATGAAAAAGGCGCTCGCCGAAGCGAGCGCCCTGCCCCAACCGGGGGCTGGTTGACCCCCTGATTTACTTTGCCGTAACCAGTGAATGTGTAATCGCGTGTACGGACAACGCAATCCTGTTCTGTACCCCAACTTTACGCATCAGCTTAGCGACGTGCGCCTTCACAGTGCGTTCTTCAATGCCCAGAGCGGAACCGATTTCTTTGTTCGAGCGTCCGGCTACCAGCATTTCCAGGACTTCCTTTTCACGGTCGGTGAAAGTGACGCGGCCGTTGGGGAAGATCCGTCCGGGCGAAGAACTGACCCGCTCGATGAACATGGAAAGCACGCGGCGTGGCGCCCAGACTGACCCCTGGCTCACTATTCGAATAGCTTGCACAAATTCGGCTGCGGAAGCTGCCTCATCTACGTACCCTTTAGCCCCAGAGGCAATCGCCTTCAGAACGGTTTCTTCATCCATGCCGGCGCCGGTCACGATAATGCGCAGGTCCGGGCGGGAGGCTTTCAAGCTTGCCATGACGTCAAACAGGTTCTGGCCATTTCGGTTGCCGAGCAAGACCAGTTCAATGTCTTGCATGGTGGAGATATCAGGAAGGCTGGCGGAAACTAGCTCGAAATCCGGCTCAGAATCAAACAGCGCCCGAAAGCCGACAAAGCGTAACGGGTCGCTTTCCAGTACAGCGATGCGAATCGCCGGCTTCTTGACGGGTGCAGCTTTCATTGCGGTCGCAGCTTTCATAGATATGCCTGTTCCTTGGTCTAAGGATGTGGTTAGCATATCTGTATTGAACGGGGATGCAAGGTTCCGTAACGCAAGTCGAATTACGGGAGTAACATAGCTCGTATTCAAATGAGTGAGTCGGGAGCTTCACTGATGAAGATTAGAAGATTCTGTTCCGCAGGGATTGCTTTGATGCTGGTCGCATTGACGGCGTCGGCATCGGCGCAGGCCGTCTATCAACCCAAGTTCAAGGGCGACCCTGCACGCTCGGATTCTGAAGCTGCCGCTCTGGGATACATGCGGACCTTCCTGCGCGCCCAGAGGATTTACAAGAAGAAGTATGCGCACTACGCAACCTCGTTGCTGGATTTGGCGAAGACCGGCTCATTCACGCGGCGCATGGTGGTAACCGAGCGCGGCGACTACACGGTAAGATTTCGCCCCCATAAGGACAAAGACACTTTCGAAATCGCCATGGTCCCCAAGCAGCTTGATTCCACTCATCGTTCGTTCTTCTCCGATGAACAAGGAAAGATCCGCGCCGACGAGCAGAAGGAAGCAGATGAAGGCTCGCCGGTCCTGAAGGCAGACTGAAAAGATTTTGTTCGGTCGCCTTGATACACATAGTCAGTCCCTTGTCGAGGAAGTCTTGACCGCAGCGGCAGGACGCGAGAACACCGTTCCGTGCGGATAGGCGTCACCGCGGAACCTGTGCGACCAAGACTTGCCGTCCATGCTGACGCCGGGCTTGTCACTGCCTGCATCACGGAAGCGTTCGTCCAGCCTCAGGGCAGCCGTTTGCGGATACTGGGAGCCTGGTGTCAACCGAGCCCTTGTCTTTTTCGCTGTCAGCCTTGTTGTTGGCGTGGCTGTTATCCAGCAGATACATCGCATCGTTTGCGCTCCCACGACGCATCCTATTTCCTGAATTCCTGAATTTCTGGTAAACAAAAGCTGGTACTGGAGGACAAACTTGCGTCGTGTCTGGCTCTCATCTTCTGTGTTGTTGGCCGTTTTTGTTGGTGCCGGATGTGGCAGTCGGAGCGATAGCAGCACCGCGCAGTTACGCGTCGTTCAAGGCTCTCCGGGCGCTCCGCAAGTCAATGTCTTGGTGGATACGGTTTCCGTCGCAACGAACCTGAACTACGGTGACAGCACGGTTTACCTGTCAGTGAAGACGGGCTCGCGCCACATACAAATTGTGCCGGTTAACGGATCGTCTCCGATTCTCGACCAGACGTTGTCATTCAGCGCCAGCACAAAGCAAACTGTGGTGCTCACCGGGCCCTCTACCAGCATCCAGTCGGTTGTACTCACCGACGGTGGAACCCCTGCCACGGCGGGTGACGGGCAAGTCCGAGTATTGAATGCTTCAGGCGCGATGGGACCCGCCGATGTGTACCTTGTTCCAGCCGGAACCAGCATTGCTGGAGTTTCGCCGCAAGTTTCCAGCTTGGCGTTTGACAAGGATACTGGGTACCAGCTCCTGGTTCCGGGAAACTATCAGGTCTTCTTGACCGTACCGGGAACAAAGAATGCGTTCCTGAGCACAGGGCCGATCAACCTAACGGCGAATGTGGATCAAACAATCGTGGCCCTCGATGGCGCCACTAGCGGCTTTATTTATGCTTTATTGACCGATCAATGAGTTACACGGACGGCGAAAACTCACACTTCTTTACGTCGCCTCGGCGGAATTCCGCAACACTTTTGACCGCTAACGCGTCTAACTGAGGGAAGACAGATTCAATCCTGGCCTTCCCAGCTCGTAACAGCGGTATAATCATGAGTTTAGAAAAGTGGAGGCAATTCAACATGGAAGTGCACGCCGAAGCCCTGTGGAGGCGTTTCAAAGCTAACCGTCTGGCATCAACCCTGGTCGTCTTGCTGACTCTGTCGGTAGGAATTCTGATTGGCACGGTTGTTTCCGGCGGCGTCCGCGGGCAGGAAAAGAAATTGGCTGATGCTACTCCCTTGAGCGTGCCTGCGCCGCGTCAGCTTTCGAACCAGTTCTCTCAGATCGCCAAGTCGCTGGAACCCGCCGTCGTCAACATCAATACTGAATCCACAATCAAACCTCAGGCGCGGCGGCGCGGCGGACAACCAGGCGGAGATGAGAGCCCGTTCGGCGACTTTTTTGATAAGTTTTTTGGCGGACAGGGCGACAGTGGCCCGATTCGCGAGCGTTCTCTAGGCTCCGGCGTAATTGTTGATGCAAAAGGCTTCATCGTCACCAACCGGCACGTGGTCGAAAAGGCGGACCGCATTCGTGTTCGATTGCAAGACGACCCACCCGGAGTTCAGCACGATGCCAAGGTGATTGGCACCGACCAGGAAACCGATCTCGCAGTGATCAAAATTGATTATGATCACGCCCTGCCGGTAGCGAAACTCGGCAACTCAGAAAGCATGCAGGTTGGCGACTGGGTGTTAGCGGTTGGTAGTCCCTTCGGCCTGCAGGCTACCGTGACTGCGGGAATTGTTTCCGCTAAAGGCCGCAACATCGTGCCGAACCGGCAATTCCAGTCCTTTATTCAGACTGACGCAGCCATCAATCCCGGCAATTCCGGCGGGCCGCTGGTCAACCTGGACGGCGAAGTGATCGGCATCAATACCGCGATCCTGACCGACACGAATGCTTATGCGGGCGTCGGCTTCGCATTGCCATCCAACACCGTGGTCCAGGTCTATAACCAACTGACTGGGCCTGAACATCGCGTCCAGCGCGGCTCTATCGGCATCGAGTTCAATGCCCAGGAAAATCCCGCCATCGCCCGGGTGTACGGCGTGCAATCCGGGATCACGATTTCAAGCGTGGTTGCGGGAAGTCCGGCGGAACGCGCTGGCCTGAAAGTTGGCGACACCATAGTTTCGGTTGACGGCAAGCCGGTGAAGAATGGCGACGAACTGGTTTCCGATATCGCCGGGCGTAAGCCGGGCAGCAAAGTCGCACTCGGTTATTTCCGCGGCGGCAAGAAGGAAGAAGCCAGCGTCACGGTTGCCGATCGGTCCAAGCTTTTCGCTTCACGTTTGGGTGAAGAGGAAGAGAATGGCGAAGACTTAACTCCCAAGCAGAGCAAGTTTGGAGTTACGGTGCGCTCCTTGACTCCCGAAATGGCGGACCGGCTCAACGTCCCCTCGGGGAAGGGTGTCATAGTCCAGGATGTGAAGCCGGGGGCGTTCGGTGACGATGTAGGCCTCACCCGCGGTGACGTAGTGCTTGAGATCAACAGACAGCCGGTGAACAGTCAGGACGATTTTGATCGCATTCAAGCAGGCCTGAAAAGCGGCCAGGATGTAGTGTTTCTGGTTCGACAACGAGGTACGGGACGAAATGACGGGACCATATTCCTGGCAGGGACACTTCCGTAACAGTTACTTGCACCAACGGAACTGGCGCTAAAGGGCACTCTGGGAGATGATGGTCGGCGCCAGAAGCTTTCAAATTTTGTGGCAAGGGACCAGGGATGAACTTGCGGCCCAAAACAGTATCGGGATTAGCGGCGGTTGCTCTGTTGACCGGATCGTTCTCTTTTGCTTCCCCTGCTTCGACGACCATAGACAAGAAGCACGGTGTTGCGGCTGGCTCAAAAGTCGTTAAGGCGTCGCAGCACGGCAGCAAGAAGTCACGAAAGCCGCGTCCTCGTGGTCAGCAGGCCATTGACAGCGAGCGCGCGCGACAGATTCAGCAAGCGCTGGTTCGCGAGCACTACATGACCGGCACCCCATCGGGCAAATGGGATGACGCCACTCAGAAGGCATTACGCCGGTATCAGGCCGATCAAGGCTGGCAAAGCAAAAGCGTTCCGGATTCACGTGCCCTGATTCGTCTGGGACTGGGCCCTGACCGGGGACATCTACTGAACCCGGAAAGTGCTATGACTACAGAGCCACAACTTCGCAGCAGGACTCCACGCAGTCCGCGAACCGCATCCCATTCATCACCTGCAGCCCCTGTCTCCGCCATAACGCCGGGGCAAAGCTCCGCCACAGTGGCTACGCCGGTTGATGTCTCGCCCTCCAGGTAGAGTTCCGGCAGATTCCGACGGCGAATTCCACGTGAGTCACGACTACGCCTTGGCAAAATAAGGTAGTGGATGATTGTTTATGACTGCGCCGGGATTCTCGATCACCAACGCTCGGGCAAGTTCTTCGCCATATTGCTTCTCGACAAACTTTCTGGCGGCTGAAAGCACTGGCGGCCGCCGCTGAGTATCGTGGGCATCGCTCGCAAGAAAGTGGACAGCTTTCTCTTTGATTAGCCACTCAGCAGTTTGGCGAGGGCGGTCTCCCCATCCTCCCGTAAACGCCGAAGCGGTCACCTGCACCGCACATCCCAACTCCATCCACCGCAACACGCGCTGGGTCTCTTGTTGCACGATCGGATTGCGCTCGGGATGAGTAAGGATGGCCGTGATGCCTTTCGCATGCAAATACGTAAACCATTCGTCAATCTGAGGCGGAATGCTGAAGTTGCTGAACTCGACCAGCAAATATCGGCTGCTGGCAATGCAATATCGCTCAGGGGTCTCGAGCGCGCTTTGCATGTTCTCGTAGGAGAGGTGGAAGTCGCACCCCAGGCTCAACTTCGGAGTATCTCCGATGCGTTGCTGCAGATTTCGCAGCAGCGTGGCTAGATATTCACGATCGTAGAAGTAGCGGTCGTTGGCGTGCGGCGTGGCGACAATGTGTTGAATCCCGTCCTCGGCCGCCATTCTGCACATAGCTTCGGCGGTCTCCCAGGATTTGGGACCGTCATCCACTTCTGGCAGAATATGACAGTGAATGTCAACCACGTAAGGGCGATTTAAGCAGATTCAAGCCAAAGACTCAAAAGTCAGGGCTTTCCTTCGTGAACCTTTGTGTCCTTTGTGGTTAGTGCATTCAAAGCTTTAACCACGAAGGACACTAAGGTTCATGAAGGAAACACAAACACGGAGACTCAGAAGCGCGCCTTCATGAACTCACCAATTTCCGCGTAAGCCTTTCTGAGAACTTCTTCCTGCGGTAGGAACACGATACGAAAGTGTTTTGTTCCGGGCTTCTGTCCGAATCCAGAGCCCTGTACCACCAGAACGTGCTTCTGCAGAAGAAGGTCTTTCACGAACACGTCGTCGCCGTCAGGAATGTCAATCTTGGGAAACGCGTAGAACGCTCCCCGCGGAGCAACACAGCTGATCCGCGGAATCGAGTTACAGGCTTCGACAGTGATGTCTCGCCGTGCGCTGAGTTTTCTGCGGACTTCGATCAGGTGATCCTGCGGGCCTTCGAGGGCAACCTTGATCGCGTACTGCTCAGGATGGTTCGCTGAAAGCCGTGCCCGCAGCAGCTTGTGGATACCTTCAGCATACGGCTTCACCGCGCTGGCTTCGCCGCTAACGATGCCCCAGCCGATGCGCCATCCCGGGGCGAGGTAGTTCTTGGACAATCCACCGATCGTCACAACCGGGAGATCAGGGGCGACAGCGGCGATGGAAATGTGCTCCGCGCCATCAAGAATGAGCTTGTCGTAAATTTCGTCCGCGATGATGAGCAGATTGTGCTGGCGGGCAATTTCAGCAATCTGCTCCAGCATCTTCCGCGTACACAGCGCGCCCGTAGGATTGTTGGGATTGATGAGAATAATGGCCCGAGTGCGCGAGTTGATCTTCCTGCGAATGTCATCAAGCTCCGGCTGCCAGCCGTCTTCTTCGTTCAGGAAATATGAGTTCATCTCCGCGCCCGTCTTGCAGAGGACTGCGGTGTATAGCGGATAGTCCGGGCTCGGAGTCAGCACGTTCTCTCCCGGATTGAGCAACGCGGTAAGGCAAACATCTACGCCTTCCCCGGCTCCGTTGGTGACAAAAACATCTTGCACGCTGGTGATCCCGGCGCGGGCGGCTTCCCCACGAATAGCTTCAAGCGCCTCCGGGACTCCCTCTGAAGGCGCGTAGCCATTCTTGTTATCGCGCATGGCGCGATATGCCGCCTCGATCACGTGCGCCGGCGTGGCGAAATCAAAGATGTTGGGATCGCCAACGTTGAGATACAAAACGTTGTTCCCCTGCCTCTTGACCTCATTGGCAAGGCCGACCAGGTCGCGAATGGCATAGCGCAGGTTGTCCAGGCGTTGGGCTGGAGTAATTTCGCGGGTTTGGGTTAGGGGCATATTGAAATTCTAACTGCAGAGACGGTTTACGAAGCAGAAATCCGCGGCTTGCCGTGCTGCAGGGCCACAATCAGGGACGAGACGCTCGGCGTATAATCCTCCCATTTGCAAGAACCATGATTTACGCTAAAGGCATTCTCAGCGGACTGGCCGCGTTGTTTCTCGCAGAATTCGTCCCTGGTTCATGGTCCGTCTTTAAAAGGTATCAGCACCGAGAAGGCAACGGGGCTAGCCGCCGTGGCAGGTGGACTTGTGGAGAGTATCTTTTCGCTACTGTTTTGGATTCTCGCTGCTCTGTTCTTCGCGTTGTTCTTTTGTGCCAGTCGGCTCGAAAGCAAACTGTTGAGAGTGTTCCTGTTTTGGATTCCAATGCTGACAGTTTCCACCGTCGCCATCTCTATCGCCACACTATTCACGTACATGTTTATATACTTCAGAAACAGTTGACGACCAACGACCATTCTTACTCCGGCCTGTCAATCTGGGCCCTCTGCAACCTATCCGAATAATCCACGTACACCGACTTCCACTCAGTGTAGAAGTCAATCGCGCCGATTCCACCTTCGCGGTGGCCGTTGCCGGTGGCCTTCACTCCGCCGAAGGGCAAGTGAACTTCGGCACCAATCGTCGGCGCATTGATATAGGTAATGCCAGCGTACAGATCGCGCATGGCCGCGAACGCCTTGTTCACGTCGCGCGTGTAGATGGATGACGACAGGCCATACTCAATATTGTTGGCGATGGCAATCGAATCTTCAAAGTCTTCGCACGGAATTACTGCAACGACCGGGCCGAAGATTTCTTCCTGTGCAATCCGCATCTTGGGATCGACGTCGGTGAACACCGTCGGCTCCATAAAAAATCCATATTGGTAATCACCTTTATCCAAATGATTGCCGCCGCATTGAAGCTTTGCACCTTCACCCTTGCCAATTTCGACGTATTCCAGGTCAGTCTGCAGTTGGCGCTCGTTGATGGCCGGTCCCATGTCCGTATTCTCATCGAGGCCGTTGCCCACTCGAAGTTTGCGCGCTCTCTCGACCAGGCTGCCAACGAACTCGCGGTACACGCCTTTCTGTACGATGATGCGGCTGGTGGCAGTGCACCGCTGTCCAGTAGTTCCGAAAGCTCCCCACAGCGCGCCTTCGAGAGCTAAATCCAAGTTAGCGTCGTCGAGCACGATCATGGGATTCTTCCCGCCCAGTTCCAGGGAACAGTGTTTGAAGGTCTTTGCCGCAGTTGTGCCTATCGTCTTGCCTACAGCGCTCGATCCGGTGAAAGAGACCGCACGCACCTCGGGATGTTCGAGCAGCGGCGCCCCGGCCTGCGGTCCGAAGCCGGTGACAATATTCACTACGCCCTTCGGCACGCCAGCATCCGTGAGCACACGGACGAGATTGAATGTGGAAAGTGGAGTGTCCTGCGCCGGTTTAATCACACAGGTATTGCCACAGACCAGCGCCGGCAACAGCTTCCACGACGGAATTGCCATGGGAAAATTCCACGGCGCGATCATGGCGCAGACGCCGAGGGGCTGGCGGATCGCCATGGCAAACTTGTTGGGCAACTCCGAGGGCGTGGTCGGTCCGAAGAGCCTCCGCCCTTCCCCGGCCATGTAGTAGGCGGTATCTACGGCCTCCTGAACGTCGCCTCGCGTTTCCTTTAAAATCTTGCCCATTTCACGCGTCATGTCGCGGGCATAGTCTTCTTTGCGCTCGGCCAGCATCTCAGCCGCCAGGAAAATGATTTCGGCGCGTCGCGGAGCGGGAACAAGCCGCCATTTCAGAAACGCTCGTCTGGCCGCCTCCACCGCTGCATCAACATCCGCCTTGCCTGCCTTCTGAAAAATTCCCACTACGTCGCGCGTATCGGCGGGATTGCGGTCCTCAAAAGTCTCGCCCGTGCTCGATTCCACCCATTCGCCATCTATGAAATTTCGGTAAACGTTAGGGCGGGTAGCAGTTCCCGCAAGAACCGGGCTGGTGAGAGTATCAGTAGCCATATGAAGCCTCCTTGCAACCTTCATGCTACTGCCCCGGCTAGAGGAGGGGCAAGCCAGGGCGTCCGGTCGTTGGTCGTTGTCGTTGGTCGTTGGTCGTCGACAAAGACTCTCTAAAAAAAAAGGAGGCAGTTAGTTTCACGCTCACTCCTCGAATGCCGCATCGGTCACTTCTGTACGCACCTGAGGAGCCAATCTTTCGAGGAAGACACGAGATGCCAATACAGCGCCATGCGTGTACGGTCTTGCCGACGACCAACGACCGACGACCGAGGACGCTCTTGAACCTTGTGACCTCAGTAACTTAAAGTCAGACGTTTCCCCGCTTCCCACTGGCACCGGACTGTAATAATTCTTGCGTATATCAGGGATTCTCTCGTCTGCAGAGGATTTACTTGTCGTCAAATCGAAAATCGGGAATTCAGATCGCCTGGAAAACGGTCACGTACCGCAGCGTTTTCCTGATGGTGTTCTCCGCGCTGCTGGCCCTTGGAGTCGGGGCCCGATTAGCATTTCCTGACTTTTCCGAAGCTACCGGCAAGCAAGTCAGCAGCCTGATTACCAATTTGTTGGAGCGCGTAGCGGCACCGGCCTCATCAGCGAAGGCTGCAACGACTCTTCAGCAGGCACACTTAACGGCGCTCGACGGCACCGTGCGCATCAAGAAGGCGAGCAGCAACAATTGGGTCCGCGCCGACTACAGCGTCCCTCTTGAAAAAGGCGATGTTATCCAGACCGGCTCGGAAGGTATGGCAAAGATTGTATTCAACGATGGAACAAACTATACGGTGAAACAGGATTCGCTGATCGTCATCGAAGAAAACTCTGCCAACGAACGCCAACAAACCAATGTCGCGGTCCGAGTAAACACCGGCACGGTTGATTTGGCGACCGGTACCTACCTGCAAGGCTCAAAATCTGAAGTAAAAATGGACGGCGCAACCGCCTCCCTGGCGCCGGACAGCGCCGCCCGGGTGAGCAAGGATCCCAAGACGCAGCAGGATGAACTCCTCGTAACCAAAGGGAGCGGCACAGTCGAGCGTAATGGCGAAACCGTGAAACTAGCCGATTGGGAGAAAGCAAGCTTTGGGCCGAATTCGGCGCATCTGAAAAAGATAAAAGAAATTGGCCCGCCAACTCCCATCTCGCCGGCCAACATGATGCCGATTTTTATCTCCCACGACCCCAAGCCCGTCGAATTTTCGTGGACGCCCATGGCCAACGCCAAGGGTTACCGCCTGAAGATTGCTCGAAATCCGTATTTCTCGTCGTTGATTGTGGACCGTAAGATCGCTTCATCGGACGTAATGGTCTCAGGCTTATCCGAAGGACCTTACTATTGGATGGTTCGTTCCTTCGACATCAACGACAAGGAGTCGGCGGAGAGCGAGAAAAACCGGTTCACCGTAATCGCAAAGGAGACCGAAAGCGGTATAGCGCTGACGCTGGATCCTTTCGTTCAGCATGGCCATGTAATTGAATTGACCGGCAAGACCGAAATTGGCGCCAGAGTCATGGTGAATGGACACGAGGTGCCGGTGATAGGCAATGACGGTGGTTTCCACTATTTCACGCCGCCGTTGCCGAACGGGGAAACTTTGATCACCATTACCGCGCAAGATGCCCGTGGCGGAGTGAATACGCAACAGCAGAAGATCGTGATTCAGTAGGGTTATTCGCGGCGGAACTTGTTTTCGAAGGCAGCAACTTTATTCTTAGCACAGGGTCTGGAAAATCCTTACAATAAGGATCAAAGGACCCCGAACAATCGAATTTTCCACCGGCAGGGCCGGTTTCGGCTGGGCATTGGCCGGAGTGTGGCGGTTTCAAAAATACGGTTCAAAAGTACAGTTCAAAAATACACGAGTTAAAAATACTAAAGAGAGACGCAGTCAACGTATGTCAAACAATGGATTTCGCAACGGCTCATCGGGTGGGCATAATCTACGGTCGCTTTTCAGCATTTTCTCGAGCGACCTGGCCATTGATCTGGGGACCGCCAACACTCTGGTTTACGCCCGCGGCAAAGGCATCGTGGTCAACGAGCCTTCCATTGTCGCACTCAACAAGAACACCAACGAGGTTGAGGCTGTCGGCAAAGAGGCCAAAGAAATGTTGGGCCGCACTCCCGGCAACATCGTCGCTATTAAGCCGATGAAAGATGGCGTGATCGCCGACTTCAAAGTTACCGAGAAGATGCTGAACTATTTCATCCAAAAGGCGCACAACCGCAAGATGCTGGTGCATCCGCGCATCGTGATCGGAGTGCCTTCGGAAATTACACAGGTAGAAAAACGCGCGGTCATGGATTCGGCCTATCGCGCCAAAGCCAGCGAAGTGTATTTGGTCGAACAGGCAATGGTGGCGGCCATCGGCGCCGGCCTTCCCATCACCGAACCCTCTGGCAATATGGTCGTGGATATTGGCGGCGGGACCACCGACATTGCGGTCATCTCTCTTAGTGGCATCGTTTATTCGCGTTCCGTGCGCATGGCAGGTAATCAGATGGATGAAGCCATCATGAATTACCTGAAACGGAAATATAACTTGCTGGTCGGCGAGCGCACCGCCGAACAAATTAAGATGGAGATTGGGTCGGCATATCCCCTGGACAAGCCGCTGACCATGGAAATCAAGGGCCGCAACTTGATTGAAGGCGTTCCTAAAACGATCACCGTGGACGACAGCGAAATCCGCGAAGCATTGAGCGAGTGTGTCTCCACCATCATGAATGCAGTGCGAGTTGCGCTCGAGCGCACGCCTCCCGAACTTTCTGCCGACATCAGTGATCGCGGAATTGTGCTGACTGGCGGCGGAGCACTGTTAAAGAATTTGGACAAGCGTATTCGCGAAGAAACCGGATTGCCGGTTTCGATCGCCGATGATCCTCTGTGCAGCGTAGTGCTGGGCACTGGCAAGATGCTTAGCGATTTCAAACTGCTGAGAAAAATTTCAATCGAGTAAGGCATCAACCACGAAGGACACGAAGTTACACGAAGGAAATCAAATTCTTCTGTGCAGTCTCGGGTGGAATTGTTGCTAGCTGAGAGCTGATAGCTGACAGCTGAGTTTATGGAAAACCTTATGGGCCGCTATCGTAACATCACCATTCTGGCGGCCGCCATTTCCCTTCAGACTTTGGGCTTGGCCGTCCAGATCAAGCGCTCCACAGAGAATGACTCCTCACGACTGATACGCGTCTGGGCGGTCACCGCCGTGACCCCCTTTGAAAAAGGCATCGTTCGCCTTCAAACCGGAGCGACCGATATCTGGCACAACTACTTTTTTCTGCGAGGGGTTCGGCAGGAGAATCGCCAGCTTCGGGAGCAGATCGAACAGTTGCAACTCGAGCAAGTGCGATTGAAGCAGGATGCCGACCAAGCCCGCCGCCTGCAGGCCCTTTTGGGATTCAAAGAGCAATTCATTGCCAAGACCACCGCTGCCCAAGTGATTGGCTCCAGCGGCAGCGAGCAATCGCGGACGGTTTACATTGACAAGGGTTCGCGCGACGGGATTGAGCTGAATATGCCGGTGATCTCCTCGGCCGGAGTGGTCGGAAAAGTTATCAGCGTGTTCGGAAGTAGCTCGCAGGTTCTTCTGATCAATGATCAGCAGAGCGGCGTGGGGGCGATCCTCGAAAAATCTCGGTTGCAAGGAGTGCTCAAGGGTAAAGTGACCGGAGAACTTGTGATTGACAAGATCATGCCTGACGAGGAAGTGAAACCCGGCGACACGGTGCTCACCAGCGGCGGCGATCAAATCTTTCCCAAGGGACTCCCGCTCGGCACAGTATCGAAAACCTCGAAGGGACCTGAGTTCCTGCAGGTCACCATTAAACCGGCAGCGGTCTTGAGCCATCTGGAAGAAGTGCTGATAATAACCAAGCGAGAAGAACATGAGGCGTCGGTCTCAAACGCGCCGTCGGCGCGCGCTGCCGACATTCTTGCGCAGCGGCTCCCCTCAGTGCCGGACAAACCCGCCGCGGCGGTGACCATTACACCAGCCTTGAAGACCCCTACGCCCACGGCGACCAGCCCAGGGACAGCATCAACCAATACAACTGCACCGCCACTAACATCCAATCCGGCTAACCACCAGCCGCCGGTATCCGGCCTGGCTGCAACCCAGGCCAAGCCCGCAACGTCGCCGGCTTCGCCAGTTTCGAAAACAGAGCCGGTGACGACTCAACCACCTAAATCAATGCCGAAGCCGTCGGCGCCTACAACCTCAAAACCGGTCGCCGATACCGCGCCGGCACCTCCGCAACCCGAGTCCTTGGGGGACGCCCCTCAATAAACGTGGCCGTGACCTACACATCGCGCGAGCAGATCGAGGTTTACCGGTTCAGTCTTCCGGTAGCCCTTCTGGTGCCTATGCTCGCAGTTTTTCTTCAGGCATTCGTTCCCCTGCGCTTGGGATTTTTCTCTATTTTCGACCTTCCACTGCTGGTTGTAATTTTCTTTGCCATGGCTCGCCGCAGCCCCGTCGCTGGCCTGCTGACGGGCGCATGTATTGGCCTTCTGCAGGACTCGCTTACCCACCATCCGATCGGGGTTTATGGGATCGCAAAGACCTTTGTTGGTTATGGCGCTTCGTCGTTGGGAGTCAAACTGGACGTCGAGAGTGTTCCAACGCGGCTGCTCGTAACGACGGGCTTCTACGTCGTCCACGAAGTCCTCTATTTCCTGATTGCCCGCGGCATGGTGCGCCTGGATCTCCACTGGAGCTGGCCCCACGAACTTGGAGCTGCCATCGCGAACGCGGTTCTCGGAGTTTTCTTGTTCGCGCTGATGGATAGGTTGAAGCAAAGAGCGTGAAAGCAGCCGTTGGCATTCGGTCCTTGGCGACGGCCTTTCAACCGGAGAGATTACCACTCCAACCGCTGGTTCCCTTGCACAAGATCAAAATGGCGGTCGCGACTCAAGATGGAAAGCTTATGCTGTCGGCAGAGCGCCGCAATCCAGAGATCGTTTGTGGGAATTGGATGTCCGGCTCGTCTCAGCTCAATATTGATGTCTGCGTAGTGCAGTGCGGTCTTCTCGGAAATCTCCAGAACTGTACAGTCTGCAAGCAGGCCATCCAACCAGCTCAAGTACCGGGCTTTGTAGCGCGACAGTGCGATCCTGTAGCGATACTCCCCTAACACAACTACTGGGATTGCCAACTGCTCGGCACGAGCGAGGATAGCGAGGACGACAGGGTGTTCGTCTGCAAAAGCAGACAATGCATTAGTGTCTAGGATCACTCCCAGGTTTCCCGATCGATCTGCTCGAAAGCCTCTTCAATCCGCTTATTAATTCGCTCGGTGTCTTTACGTAGGTGCTTCAGTTTACCCGTATGTCTCATCCATGGCTTCTGGCCGGGGCCAGATGTAACGCTGAGCTTGTCTTGCACGGCCTCCGTCACAAACTGACGTAGAGGAATACCTCGTTGGGCCGCAACCGTTTTCGCGCGACGGAACACAAGATCGGGGATTTCGAGGGTTGTTTTCACTCTCCCATATTACCATATTTATGGGATCAAAGATCTTTTGGAGGCACGTGACTTCACCCAGATCTCTACATTCCCCTGTAGTGACCTTGGTTATCAATTCCGCTTTTCGTGCCATCCAGAGAAGCTTTACAATTAAGTTAACCCGTGCCACTTACCACAATCGCCAACGACGAACGACCAACGACCAACGACTGACTTTATGTTTGGCCGCGACGAAAAGCTCTCGCCTGTCCGCTTGACCGCGGTGCAATACGTCATCCTGGTTATTTTCCTTTTTTTGGCTTATGGATTATGGCGGCTGCAGGTTTCACAGAGCGAGTACTACTCCGCCGCTGCCGAGAAAAACCGGATTCGCAATGTTCCAATTCTTGCCCCGCGTGGCAAGATACTTGACCGAAATGGCCGGCCGATTGTCGAGAACTACCGTTCGCTCACTGCCCTGCTTCTGCGTGATTCTTCCCGCGATCTGAACGCCGACGCCGACCTGATCGCGAAAGGCCTCCACATGGATGCAAAGGAAGTACGCGACAAAATTCGCCACTTTGCCTCCATGCCACAATTCCAGCCGATTTATTTGAAAGAGGATATAACCCAGGACGAAGAGGCCTTCGTCGAGGCCCATCGGAACGAACTGCCGGAGCTCGACACCATCATGGCTTACCGGCGCCTGTATCCGCTGAAAGGGTTTCTGGCGCATCTGGTCGGATATGTCGGCGAAGTCAGCGAGGACATGCTGAACCAGCCGGGATTTGAGCTCTATGATCCTGGCGACGTGGTTGGAAAGTCTGGCGTGGAGCTGCAGTACAACTCAGTTTTGATGGGCAAGAACGGCTCGCGTCAAGTGGTAGTGAATAGCCATGGCAAAGAGGTTGGACAGCCCCTCGACGAGAACCCCGCTGAGCCGGGAAAGCCGCTGAAGTTAACGATTGACGTTGACTTGCAAATCGCTGCCGAAGAAGCCATTGAAGGAAAAAACGGCGCGATCATCGCCATGGACCCCCACACTGGCGAAATTCTGGCGATGGTTAGCCGGCCGGTTTTTGATCCGAATGATTTTGCGATTCGCATCTCTCGAAACGAGTGGACGAAGCTGGTCACTGACCCGGACAAGCCGCTGCTGAACAAAGCAATCCAGGCCCAGCTGGCGCCGGGTTCGACCTTCAAGATCATCATGGCGACCGCTGGTTGGCAGGAAGGCATTGCTCAGGATCTCCATGTCCATTGCAATGGCGGGGCCCAGTTTTACGGCCGCCGATTCGGCTGCTGGGTCAAAACCGGCCACGGCGAGGTGGATCTCACCAAGGCGATCTATCAATCCTGTGACGTGTTTTTCTACACGTTAGCGGAGAAGCTGGGAATCGGCCGCATCTCGAAATACGCTCTCGCCTTGGGACTGGGGCAAAAGACTGGAATAGACCTGCCGCAGGAAGCCAATGGCATTATGCCTTCGGAGGAGTGGAAGCTGCGCAATTATCGGCAAAAATGGTTCGCCGGGGAGACAATTTCCGTCGGCATCGGCCAGGGCGCGGTTGCCACCACACCAGTGCAACTGATGCGTGCGATCTCGGCAATTTCAACCGACGGCCGCATGGTTGTGCCGCATGTCGCGGATCCCGCCGGACTGCCGCCGGGTTACGTCGAGGTTAATCATTACACCCAAATCAAGAACCTTCCCGTTGACGTGAACGGATGGAACCTCATCACCGACGCTATGAGTCGCGTTCTGCTGCCGGAAGGCACGGCTCCATCGGCGCACATACCTGGGATAGATATCGCTGGGAAGACAGGATCAGCACAGGTTGTCTCGCTGGAGACGCGCGCCAAACATCAGAATAATGAAGCATTGAACCAGAATGGATGGTTTGTCGGATTTACCCCTCGGCGAAACCCAGACGTCATTGTCTGCGTGTTATTCGAAGGTGGTGAGCACGGTAGGTTAGCAGCGCGGCTGGCCACACAGGTCATCAAGGCCTTTGTAGATAAGCAACGCCAGCAGCCCACCAAGATGGCCGAGAAGCCAAAGGACGATGGCAAAGTTGAAATCAGCAGCCTGTGGACCGAGCCTGATGGGAATGGGGATAAGCAGAAACTGCAAGGCGGCCGATTCCTGGTGAACTTACCCAAGAAGCCATTGCCGCTAGCGACAGCAGCCCCGGGCTTAGGAGGCATTAACTGACGGCTGATGGCTGACGACTGTTCTTATGTCCCGCAACATTTCATTCCGTGATTTCGACTGGCTGCTGATCACCTTTGTGCTGATCATCTGTGCCCTTGGTGTAATCGAGATCCGCAGCGCCACATTGCATACCAAGTTCGCCGGAGTCCACATCAAGCAGCTCTACTGGATCGCTGGCGGTCTCGCCGCAATGTTCTTGATGAGTCTGCTGAATTATCAGATGCTGCTCGAGCGGGTGCACTGGATGTACATTGGCGGGGTCGCATCATTGATGTCGGTTCTGGTGTTCGGGCAGAAGTATCTCGGTGCGCGGCGATGGGTGAAGCTACCCGGCGGCAATCACTTCCAGCCCTCCGAGTGGGTCAAGCTGGTCCTGATCCTGGCCGTGGCCAAATACTTTGCCGATCTGCAACAAAGGGACCTGTCCTGGCCAGACTTCGTCAAGTCCGGGGCGATCGTGGGCGTCCCTATGCTCATGGTGCTAGTTCAACCTGATCTCGGCACGGCTCTAACTTATCTGCCAATAGCAATAGTTGGCCTGTTTTTGGGGGGTGTGCGCTGGAAGCAGGCGATCGTCGTCATACTGCTTGCAGGGCTGGCGATGCCGCTTGCTTGGCATCACCTCAAGGACTACCAGAAGCAGCGCCTGGTCAGCTTCATGGCGCCAGACAACGATCCCCGAGGGGCCGGGTATCACGTCAAACAGTCAGAAATTGCCGTCGGCTCCGGCGGAATCTTTGGCAGCAGTTCGGGTTCCCAGACCCATCTGGCATTCCTGCCCGAACCACATACCGACTTCATTTTTGCGGCTTTTTCCGAGGAACATGGTTTTGTAGGTGCTCTCGCGGTGTTGCTGTTATACTTTGTGGTGCTGATGCGCTTGACCCAGAACGCGCAAACAGCGCCCGACCGCGCTGGCACGTTTATAGTGATGGGTGTAGTGGCGGTTTTGACCTTTCATATCCTGGTCAACATTGGCATGGTGGTTGGCTTTATGCCGGTCACCGGAATACCTTTACCCTTAATGAGTTACGGTGGATCATCTGTCTTGTTCATGTTTCTTGCGCTGGGGATGGTGATGAACGTTCGTATGCGTCGCTTCGTGAACTGAAGCAGAGAGATTAAGAAGTGCCCGCCCGCCGAAGGCGTGCGGATTGAAGAAAAATTACGATCACCCCCGCGTGAAGGGGGTACTAGCCGGCGGAAGTGGCAAGCCGGGCAGGATTGAAGTAGGACGCCCCGGGCAGGGAACGGCCCCCCAGTCAACCGAGAAAGACGACTGAGAGAGCGGTCACAACCCCGGGCGCATTGCGATCAGTGGAAAAGACTTTCAAGTTTCTACGGCCAGCTCAACTCAGGAGTGAAATCCTGGGCCAGCACGTTCTTTGCAACGGCCACGTTCTTTGCAGCGCCAAAGAACGCCTTATCGCACCTTTCATTCCTTCCGGTGGCTGTCTTCTTCTGATCCGGTGAACCCGACGGCCAACTAGTGGCCGCGGACCGGAGTTTCAATGACAAAAGAATTATTTGTGTCTTCCACGCCGCACGAGACCAAAGTCGGCATGGTAGAAGACGATCAGTTGGCCGAAGTCTATCTGGAGCGCGAGAACGAATACACCCTCGCCGGCTCAATTTACAAAGGTCGCGTTACCCGCGTGTTGCCTGGAATGCAATCCGCATTCGTGGACATCGGCCTGGAGCGTGATGCCTTCCTTTACGTCTCCGATTTCATGGAATTGGAGAACGAAGAAGACGATCTGGAAGAGATTCCTGCAGGTCGGCCAGTCTCAGACTTTAAGGCGGCGCAACCGACTGCTTCGGACGTGGCTTCAGAGTCCCAAGCGGAAGTCGTGCCTGACATCGCACCCGCGCTTGAACATCAACCAGCCCCCGAAGTGCGAGACAACCCGGCAGCTCGCGAAGATCGCGACCGAGGCGGGTGGCGCGGACGGCGGAGGCGGGGTCGTCGTGATCGTGGATTTGACTCCCCCGGTCCTTCCCGCCCGGCGCAAAGTGAATCCAGACCGGAGCGCGCCGAATACGGCCCTCCCGCGGGCTACCAACTTATCCTGCTACCGGGAGAATCGATCTCCAAGTACCGCGGATTGGCACCGTCTCCGCCCGCTACCGAACATCCGACATCGGCCTCCGAATCTCCTAAGGTTGCTCTTTCCGAGACCTTTCCCGCGGATGAGCCTCTTTTTGCGGAAACCGCCCCGAGCGCCACCGAAGACCGGTCACGCGAAATTGACTCACACACCTCACCCACATCTGAAGCAGTCGCTCGGGGCCATCGGTCAGCCGGTCAAGAACGAGGGCCGTCGGCGGTTCAGTTCGGTGAAGCTGAACAAGATACTCGGGCCTCGGAAACCGCAGTCGGTTCCTTTGAGTGGGACCGTGAACAAAAGCGCCGGCACGAGATGAATGTTGCGGCCGTGTTTGGAAGCGGACAAACCGAGGCAGATCGCGACCACTTGGCGGCCGTGCCGGAGCATCCCGATCAAACACCTTCCGCTGCACCCGCTGGAACTATGCCTGCCGGAACCATGGAAGAAGAGGAAATTGATGAAGAAGAGGCCGGCTTGGCCTCCTACGTCGAAGACCTTGAGGAAGACGCGGCCTTCGACGAATTCGAGGAAGAGACACACGCAGCCGACGACCACATTGAGCCCATGGCTGAACGCGAAATTGCTGCATCAGCGGAGAATACCGCCGACATGGTTCCTTTCTCCTCCGAACCCGTTTCTGCAGAAACGGCCGAAGTAGCCCAGGCTGAAGAAGAAGTAGATGAAGCGGCTGAAGCCGAGGCCGAGCTGGAAGAAGCCCAGGCTGAGGCCGAAGCTCTGCTTGCAGCCGAAGCTGTAGGTACAGGTGCGGTGGAGGGACGTGTGGAACTCCGTGCTCCCGCCGCGACCGCCGCATACACCCAACGCGCGCGCCGTCAGGTACCCGACCGAGACCGCTCCCGCCGCGGACCGCGCCGAAGCAGCGGTGGTGGCCGCCGCTTCCGCCGGCATGAGCCCCAGAACCTGCCACTGATCACCGATCTTCTGAAAGAAGGCCAGGAAATTCTGGTGCAGATCGCGAAAGAGCCGATCGGAAAGAAGGGCGCGCGCATTACCAGTCACATTGCGCTACCCGGACGTTTCCTGGTTTACATGCCGACGGTGAACCACACCGGTGTTTCGCGGAAGATTGCATCCGAAGACGAGCGCCTTCGCTTGAAACGGATCATCCAGAGTGAGCGCGAAAATGGACATGGTGGATTCATCGTCCGTACGGCTGCTCAAAGCGCAGACGAACAGGAACTGCGGGCTGATATTCGCTTCCTTAAAGGACTATGGAATGAAATTCGCACCCGCGCGGAGAGCAGTAAGCCGCCAGCGCTGATTTATCACGACCTGAACGTGGTTGAGCGAATCCTGCGTGATCAGGTCACCTCAGATTTCTCGGCGATTTGGGTTGACACCGAGCAAGAATACGAGCGCATTCTGCGTTTCGCCAACCGCTTCCAGCCCGCGCTGATCCGGCGGGTCAAGCTCTACAGCAAAGAAACTCCGCTGTTCGAGCAGTTTGGCCTGAAAGACGAAATAGACAAAGCCCTCAAGTCGAAAGTCTGGCTGAAGAGCGGCGGATACATCGTCATCAACCAGACTGAGGCGCTGGTCGCAATTGATGTGAACACTGGTAAATACGTCGGCAAGACGGCGCGCCTGGAAGACACTATCGTAAAAACCAACGTTGATGCGATCAAGGAAATCGTGCGGCAAATCCGCTTGCGCGATCTCGGCGGCATCATCGTTATTGACTTCATTGACATGGACGAGCGCCGTAATCGCCAAAAAGTCATGCAGGCCCTGGAAGAAGCATTGCGAGGCGACCGCTCTCCATCAAAAGTCCTTCAGTTTAACGATTTCGGGCTGGTGGCGATCACCCGCAAACGTGTGAAGCAATCGCTCGAGCGCACCATTGGTTCCCCGTGTCCGTATTGCGAGTCCACCGGATTTGTGAAGTCGGTGAACACCGTTTGTAACGAAATCTACATCGAGATGCGCAAGATCGCGAAGCAGCTCGATCATTCGGACGTGATGCTCCGGGTGAATCCGGAAGTGGCGAAGGCGCTCAAGATCAGTGGTGGCCGCTGGCTGAACGAACTGGAAGAGTTGACCAAGAAGACGGTGATTGTGAAGAGCGATCCGGCGCTGCACCAGGAACAGTTCGATATCAACTGAAGCGTTTAGCGTTGTTTTAGCCGTAACTTTGGAGAGACCCGTTCACGAGTCCGGACAAGCTTTTTGCTCCTCACCTAAAGGCGTCATCCCGTCTATAAGACTAAAAGTGGGGCGAGGGAGGGATCTTACGATGCCTGCGCACCACATCGTTCACCACTAGGCCCTCTTCTAGTCCGTCCCGGAGCTTCTCCGGTAAACTCCTCACAATGGCCTCTACCGACCAGCTCGGATTCAGCTTCAGGGCCCCCGAACGCCGAATTTGGGCGGTGCGAACCTTGGTCGCCGCTGTGCGAACCCATCTGGAACGTGAGTACGGCGATATCTGGGTGGAGGGCGAGATCTCGAACTTCCGGGCACACGATTCCGGCCATCTTTATTTCACTTTGAAAGACGAGGAGTCGCAGATTCGCGCCGTGATGTTTCGCTCACAGGCACGGCTGCTGCGATTCCGCCCCGAGAATGGGATGCAAGTAGTTCTTCGCGGTCGAGTCACGATTTTCGAAGGACGCGGCGAGTTGCAGCTTTCGGCCGAGTACCTGGAACCAAAGGGCGCCGGCGCGCTGCAAGTTGCATTCGAACAACTGAAGGCGAAACTGGAAGCTGAGGGGCTCTTTGATGCTTCACGCAAGAAACCGCTTCCGGCGCTCCCGCGCCGCATTGGCATTGTGACCTCGCCGCAAGGAGCGGCGCTCCGCGACATTCTGAACGTCTTGCGCAGAAGACACCATTCGGCGAATGCCCTGATCTATCCTGCGCAGGTGCAAGGCGACAGTGCCGCCACCGAGGTCAGCGCTGGCGTCAAGTACTTCAATCGTGCCAAGAACGTGGAAGTCATTATTGTGGCGCGAGGCGGCGGATCAGCCGAGGACCTTGCCGCCTTTAATCATGAAGGGCTAGCGCGCATCATCGCTAATTCTCAAATTCCGGTGATTTCTGCCGTAGGGCACGAGACCGATTTTACGATCATTGATTTTGTGGCGGACCTACGGGCTCCGACTCCCTCCGCAGCCGCTGAACTGGTCATCCGCTCGCGCCAGGAAATCGAAAACCAAAGCGAAGACCTACGGTCGCGGCTTGCCCGCGCCATGCGTTATCGCCTCTTAATGGCGAAACAAGCTCTAACGGAAGCGGCGCAGCATGGCGCTTTCGGGCGCATGATTGATGGCATTAACCAGCGCCAACAAAAGCTCGACGACCTTAGCTTTCGCCTGGAAAAGTCGGAACGTAAGATGATTGAGCAGCATCGCCGGCGCTGGGAGCGCGCCTCCTCGGCGGTTCGTCATTACGACGCACGGCGCGTGCTCGCCGGTATTCGCCGAGAATTGGCGTCCCATACCGTAGCCATGGCGACGGCCATGCGAACTGCCCTGCAGCGCCAGCGGTCACGCCTCGGCCAACTTGAGCACCAGATCAAAGCCCTTTCTCCCGTCGCGATTCTTGAACGCGGCTATGCGCTGGTGTTCGACTCCACGGGGAAGCTGGTAAAAAGCTCGGCGCAAGTGGAACCGGGAGATGAGATCTCAGCACGGCTCGCCCAGGGAACGCTGACCGCCCGGGTGGAAAAGAAAAGCTAGACAGGTGCGAGTTGTCAGTGGCCAGTGATCAGTTGTCAGTGGGGAACCAAATCTTTGGCGGTACGATTAGGCCTAGATCCTGAGCACTGGCCACTGGCCACTGCTTTACAATTGTTTTGAAGGTTCGTCCGAGCGCGCACAATTTCCTGAAAAAAGGGGCCCAATTGATCCACGCTGCCGGAGCCTGGCCGCACATGACGATGATCTCGATCATCGACATTCTGGTTGTGGCGTTCCTCATCTACGAATTTCTGGCGCTGATCCGCGGCACGCGCGCCGCGCTCATCCTGGTAGGCGTTTCTGTCCTGTCGCTGGTGTTTTACTTCTTGCGATTAGAGGGGCTGGTCACACTCAATTGGTTGGTCTCAAGCTTTCGGCCTTACGCAGTTTTTGCCCTATTCGTGGTGTTTGCGCCCGAGATTCGCGAGGCTTTAGCCCGGTTGGGCAAGCGGCTGACCATGGCACGTTCGTCCGGGGCAGAAGCCGATGCCTACGATGACATCGTGATGGCAGCAAACTTATTTTCGCAAAATCAGACCGGCGCGCTGATGGTAATTGAACGAGAAATTGGCCTGCGAACTTATATCGAAAGCGGAGTCGCGCTCGATGCGCATCTCTCTTACGATTTGCTAGCTACTATATTTCGGCCCAGCGCTCCGTTGCACGATGGAGCGGTAATCGTGCACAGCGATCGGGTTGCGGCCGCAGCGTGCTTCCTGCCGCTCTCAATGAATCCAGTGCTGTCCACGCAGCTTGGAACCCGGCATCGCGCCGGAATCGGCATTACCGAGGAGACTGATGCCATCGCCGTCATCGTTTCCGAGGAAACTGGCAGCATCAGCCTCGCCGTCGGAGGAACCGTTGAGCGTGATCTCACTGTTGACCAGCTTCGTGAGCGCATGAGCCGGTTGCTGCGGCGGTATGTGCCTCCCACGCCGCTGCCGACCTCGATCACAAATGGAGCCAGTATTTTGGACGAAACTGAAGAAGAGATGCCAATCAGGTCGCCAGAATCGCATTCCAAGCCGGGAGGTGAGCGGTGAAAGCAAGCGATTTCATCCGGCATTATGTCCTCCACAACCTTGCGCTCAAGATTATTTCTTCGGCGCTTGCATTCGGGCTGTGGCTGGCGGTCTCGACCGGGAAATTGCATTGATGTGGTGGTGGGCACTGCTCCGGCTCAGCCGCAGTTGTGGATAATATCTAGTCCTCCTGGGGCAACGAATCAAATGACTTCAAAAGCTCGGCAGCTTTTTGGGACTGACGGCATTCGGGGCGTGGCGAGCGAATTTCCGCTCACAGCTCAGAGCACGTTCCTGATAGGACGAGCTCTCGGTCACGACTTGCTGCGCTCGAATCCGCAGGCGCGCGTTGTAATCGGCCAGGACACCCGGGAGTCCAGCGGCTGGATCGCCGACCGCGTGGCGCTTGGGCTTGCATCCTGCCACGTGGAAACTCACAGTGCTGGCGTGATTACCACTCCCGGAATCGCTTTTCTTGCACGGTCACGAAGGTTTGACGCGGGCGTGGTCATTTCGGCGTCGCACAATCCCTGGACCGACAACGGAATCAAGGTTTTTTCTGGTAATGGATTCAAGTTGCCGGATTCGCACGAGCTCGCGATTGAGCAAGAAATCTTTTCGCTGTTGCAGATGCCCGAAGCGCATCCTGAACCGGAGTCAAGGCCAACTCCAACGCTGCCGGGAGAGCATGGATTAAGAGCCGCTTACATTGAGTGGCTCGCGAAAAATATTCAGGCTGACCTAAGCGGTTTGCGAGTGCTGGTGGATTGCGCCAATGGCGCGGCAACGGCGGAGGCGCTGGAATTGTTCCGGGCCTGTCGAATTCAGGCGACTTTTGTTCACGCTTCTCCCGATGGAAAAAACATCAATGCGGGCTGCGGTGCGCTGCATCCGGAAGCTGTGGCAAAGAAAATTGCAGAAATGCAGGGCGGCGGTTTCGACCTCGGCGTGACGTTCGATGGCGATGCCGATCGCGCTCTCTTCAGCGATGCCTCCGGTCGGGTGATAAATGGAGATGCCGTGCTGCTGCTGGCTGCTCGCGACATGCAGGCGCGCGGTGTGCTTCCCGGCGCGACCGTTGTGGCAACCACCATGTCGAATATGGGCCTCGAAATCGCACTGAGCCGGTCGGGAATCCGCATGTTGCGTGCGAATGTGGGCGATAAATATGTCCTGGAAGAAATGATGAAGACAGGCGCGACTTTGGGAGGCGAACAGTCGGGACACATTATCTTTCGCGACGGCGAAGCCACCACCGGAGATGGATTGCTGACCGCGCTGCGTGTCATGGAAATCATGGCACGGAGCGGGCAGTCACTTGCGGAACTGATCGCCGACCTAAAAGTTTTTCCGCAGAGAATCCAAAACATACGCGTCCGCGAGAAGGTCCCCTTCGACCAGGTTCCGGATGTGAAGAATGCCATCGACGCCGCTCAGCGGGAACTAAACGGCAATGGCCGTGTTGTCGTGCGCTATTCGGGAACTGAGGCGCTGGCGCGAGTGATGGTGGAAGCAGAATCTGAAGAAAAGATGAACGCGCTGACGGATGGGATTGCGGGAGCGATTAGAAGCACTTTCGGGGTATAAACGGGCAGGTGAGACATCCTTCGACTTCGCTCAGGACAGGCTCTGCCCCTACATGTAGGGCCCAGACGCCCTCGTCTGAGCGACCACTCATTCCAAGTCCCGCCAATTCTTTCCCACCCCAATCTCCACCATCAGCGGCACGGCAAGCAAATGCACACTCTCCATCTGTTCGCGAACCAGGCTGCGCATCGGATCGACCTCGTCTTCAGGAACTTCAAAGACCAGTTCGTCATGAACCTGAAGCGTCATTCGTGATTTCATTCTTCGTTCCAAAATCTCAACATCAATCCGGATCATCGCCAGCTTAATCAGATCAGCAGCGGTGCCCTGCAACGGCGTATTCACCGCCGTCCGTTCAGCAAATCCGCGGAGGTTGAAGTTCTTGCTATTGATATCCGCGATTGGGCGCACCCTACCGAAGAGCGTCTTCACCCGGCCCTCGCGGCGAGTCTCTTCAAGGGTTCGGTCAATGAACGCCCGCACTCCGCGATACTTTTCGAAATAGGCTTCGATATATTTCTTCGCGTCGGAAGTTTCAATTCCCAGATTCTGCGATAGCCCAAATGGCGAGAGCCCGTAGACAATACCGAAGTTAACCACTTTCGCCTGCCGCCGATGATCCGGCGTGACCATGAGCGGCGGCACTCCAAACACTTGCGACGCGGTAAGCGTGTGAATATCGTCTCCGCGACGAAACGCCTCCACCAGCAGAGGGTCCTTCGAAAAATGCGCCAACAGCCGCAACTCGATCTGAGAGTAATCAGCCGCCAACAACAAACACCCCGGCGCGGCGGTAAAAGCCGCGCGAATTTCGCGCCCAAGTTCAGTGCGAATGGGAATGTTCTGCAAATTCGGATTCGCCGAGGAAAGCCGTCCAGTCGCTGTTCCGGTTTGGTCGAATGTAGTGTGCAGCCTGCCACTGGTGCGGCGCAGCAGCGCGGGAAGCGCATCCACGTAAGTTGATTTCAACTTTGAAAGCTGGCGGTATTCTAGCACCAGCTTCGGCGCTTGATGATCGGTCGCCAGTCCCTCAAGAACATCAACCGCAGTGGAAATTGTGCGTCCTTTGCCATACTTCACCGGCCTGGGAAGATTGAGCTTGTTGAACAGTACATCCCCGAGCTGCTTCGGAGAATTGATGTTGAACTCAGAGCCGCAGCATTCGTAGACGTCCTTCGCTTTGGCGTCAATCTCGCCTTCAAGCCTCTTCGACATTTTGTCTAGAGCCGCGCGGTCAATGGCGACTCCGGCCTGCTCCATGCGCGTGAGCACCAGAACCAGCGGAAGATCAATCTCTTCGTAGAGCTTCCGCAGCCCCCCTTCTTCGACTTCTTTGCCCAGCGCAGTTGCGAGACGGCCCGTGAGGTCGGCAGCTTCGGCCAGCGATCCCCCAAGCTTCAGATTGAAATGCCGCAGAGCGACTTCCGGCAAAGTGTGCGAGGAATACGTCGGATCGAGTAGATATGAGTAGAGCCTGGTATCGTGCTGAATTCCACCGAGCTTGACGTCTCCCAGGGCGTGCGCCGCGGTCTTCCAGTCGTGAATGGATTTTGGAAGTTTCTCCTCAGCCATGGCCGACTTTAAGGCAGCCATGGCCTGCGATTCGGAAGAAATTGTCAGAGCAGAACCAGGTTCGACTGAAATAGCGATTTTATGTGCCGGGGGCAAAGCTTCCGCCACACCAAGGGGTAGAAGCTCCCCCTCATCTTCTGTCTCAAGCTTAGGAGCTTCGAGAACGGAATCGACTGCGATCGCGAGCGCGGCGCCCGGAGCCAACGCACTTAACGCGGCATCCACATCGGCGGCCGACTCAGCGTCGCGGTAATTTCCTGCCGGAGCCTCAACCACCGGCAACAGTTCCTTCAACAGCGAAGTAAATTCAAGTTCGGTGAACAGCGCACGAAGGGCCTCGACATCCGGCTCACCCGCGTGCATCTTCTCGACATCAAGCTCGATATCCACATCGCACTTGATGGTCACAAGATCCTTGCTCATCAGAATCTGCTCGCGATTGTGTTGCAGCGATTCGCGGTAGGTTTTTCTTTCGACCTCAGCAGCATGGTCGAGAGCAGATTCGAGGCTGCCGAATCGCTGAATGATCTCGACCGAGCCTTTGTCGCCGATCCCCGGTGCGCCAGGAATGTTGTCGATACTGTCGCCCCGCAACGCCATTACATCCACTACACGCTCCGGAGGCACGCCCAAAATCTCTTCCACCTTTGCCGCGTCGCAGATCAGATTGTCCTTGGGCGGATTCAGAACCAGCACGCGATCATTGACTAGTTGCAGCATGTCTTTGTCACTGGAAACGACGTACACGTGACGGTCCTGCGCGGCCGCCTTTGTCGCCAGTGTTCCGATCACGTCGTCGGCTTCATATCCCGAAACCTCGAGAATCGGGATTCGGTAGGCCTCAAGCGCGCGCCGGATATAAGGAATCTGCTGCGCCAAGTCTCCAGGCATTTCGCTGCGATTCGCTTTGTACGCCTTGTATTGCTGGTCGCGAAACGTCGGCGCAGCCACGTCGAACACCGCAGCCAGATATTGCGGAGAAAAGTCGTCGCGCAGCTTGCGCAGCATGTTTACGAAGACGTAGATTGCCGCGGTCGGAAGACCTTTCCGCGTGGACATCCCGCGCTGTCGCGCCATGGCGTGATACGCGCGGAAGATGAAGGACATCGTGTCTATCAGAAAAATGCGATTGTTGTCCTCAACCGACTTCGGTACAGCCACAGGTTTCGGAGCAGCGGCCGCTACCTGGTCCGCAGTTTCGGCCAGTGCAGAAGATTGTCTTTTAGGTGCCAAGCAATAAGTCTAGCAAGGAAACTCGGGGCTATCAGCATTCAGCGCAAGGCATAAACCACGAAGGCCGCGAAGGTGCACGATGGAAATCTTGTTGGTTTGTTCCTTCGTGCTACTTCGTGGCCTTCGTGGTTTACGCCTTTGCCCTTTATGCTGGCTGTCCATACACCGTGCTGTAGTGCAACTGGATCACGCCGCACGTGCCTTGCTCGGGGGAATATACAACGCAGGTATCAAATGGACGCGAATAGATGTGCAAACTCACGGCGCGCTCGGAAAATTTCAGGGGATTCAGCACGCGATGCACCGGGTCGCTAGGATTAACTGCGCATGGATGAGTAGGGTTCATTTCGACGATATCTGTCGGCGTGAGCTGACAGCGGCCATGGTCCAGGTCCTGCGAGAGTAGATGGAAATTTTCCACCAGCAATCGTCCAACCGGCACTAGCATCCAACAATTCTGCTCGCGATGATTGTGTACGGAACTAATCTGTCCGACTTCCCAGCAAATGGCTATGAGTTCGTAGAGCGGAGTCTTGTCGATCAGATTGCGCGTGTAGTGTTGGCGGTCCCATGTGATGTATGGCGCGAGAGTGTCTGGCGAGACCGCAGTGCGTTCAAGGAATGCAAGAACATCGCTGGTGTGGTCGAAGGCGGCGGCAGGGAATTTGTGCAACTCCGAAATAAAATCCTGTATGGAAATCTGTTTGGGGGTAACCTGCGTGGCCATACGCCGCCTCCTGCAAGGCAAGTCTAGCACTTGGCAGTTGGCAGTTAGCAGAACCGATGCTTGCTATTCCACCAACATGCAATCGCCGTAGGAATAAAACCTGTACTTCTCTTCCACCGCGTGCCGATATGCCCTGAGCACATCGTTCTTCCCGCCAAACGCGCAGGCCAACATCAACAGCGTAGACTGCGGCAAATGAAAATTCGTCAGCAGAGCGCCAACCACGCGGAACTGAAATCCCGGATAGATAAATAAGTCAGCCTCGCCGCTGCCCGGTTGCACCCGCCCCGAATCCCTGGCCGCGTACTCCAGCGTACGGACAGTTGTGGTTCCGATCGCAACTACTCTGCGCTTTTCAGCGAGGGCGCGGTTGATTTTTTCTGCCGCTGTGGGAGAAACGGAGTAGCATTCGCCGTGCAGTTTGTGCTTCTCGACTTCTTCCGTTCGCACCGGCTGGAACGTTCCCAATCCCACATGTAAGGTGATCTCGGCAGTCTCAATGCCGCGTTGCTGCAAGCGAGTCAAGATTTCGGGCGTAAAGTGCAGTCCTGCGGTGGGCGCCGCCACCGACCCCCGCTCCCGCGCGTAAACCGTCTGATACCGGTCACGGTCGCTGGACCGGTCTTCTCGGGAAATATACGGTGGCAAAGGAACGTGGCCCAGCCGCTCTACAACCAAGAAGAAATTCTCGGCTGGTTGAAACCGGATTCGCCGCTCGCCGAAGTCCCCTCTGCCCACAACCTCGGCAACTAATTCGTCATTTCCGAAAAAGAGATGCTCTCCGATTCCGATCTTGCGCCCCGGGCGGACCAGGCACTCCCACAGATTCGGCTCGTCGGAAACCTGCCTGGTAAGCAGCACCTCTATTCGTCCTTCTAAGAAATCGCGAGATGCAGGATTTTGGGCACTCAGGCGCTGCGACTTGGCACCACCCCTACGCCCATACAGGCGTGCTGGAAATACGCGTGTGTTGTTGAAGACAACCAAATCATTAGGCCGAAGCAACTCTGGAAAGTCCCGGAAAGAGAGGCCCTCAAACTGCCCGCTTCCACGCTCCAGCCGAAGAATGCGCGAGGCAGCCCGGTCAGCCAGAGGCTCTTGGGCGATGAGTTCCTCCGGAAGCCAATAGTCGAACTCTGAAACCAGCACGCTGTGATTATAGAAACCAACGGCAGGAATTCGGTCAGTAAAGCCAAATACTGATTGTTTCCAATGTCGAGCTGCGGTACTATACGCCGATTGCCACCGCGCATGGTTACCGATCATCAATACCGCCGCGAAATTGTGCGCTTTGGCGCGATGCTGCACAACCTCGGCTTCATAGCCGCTACTGACGGCAATCTGTCGGTACGCCTGGATGAGAATCGCGTCCTGGTAACGCCTACCGGGATGTCAAAAGGCATGATGGCGCCCTCCGACCTAGTCATCGTGGACATGGAAGGTAAGAAAATAAAGGGTCGTCGAGAAGTAACAAGTGAAATCGGCATGCACCTGTTGATTTATCGCATGCGTCCGGATATTCACGGAATCGTGCATGCTCATCCGCGGACGGCTACTGGTTTCGCTGCCGCAGGTATGGCCCTGAACCAACCATTGGTTTGCGAAGTTGTAATCGGTCTAGGTCTGATCCCTCTCGCGCCCTACGGAACGCCAGGGACACCGGAACTTGCCAGGACCCTGGAACCGTTGGTCCCGCAGTATGACGCCATCCTTATGGCCAACCATGGCGTCGTGACCTATGGCGCAAGTCTGCAATCCGCCTACATGAAGATGGAAACCGTGGAGCACTTCGCGCAAATTGCGCTGGTCACGCATGTGCTTGGGCAACAACAACCGCTTGCTTGCGAAGATCTGGAAAAATTAGTTGCCGCCCGCAGCCGCTATCTGGGGGTTAGCACCGCCGCACCGATGCCGGTGCAATATCCCAGTCCGCTCGAAGACGCTTCGGATGAAGTGACAGTTGCGGGCGGCAAGACTCTCCGTCACACTATTCACCACCGACGCGGAACCTCATTCCAGCGCGGAAATTAATTCCCAGGGCCGGATAGCCGGTCACTTCTTCATAGGAATGATCCAAAAGATTCTCAATATTCACATAAGTGTTGATCCGGGAGGTCAGCGCATACCATGCCCCAGCATTCACAAGGGCGTAGCCTGCAGCATGGTCCACGTTAAAACCGAAAAAATCGGAATCAGCGCGAAGCCCCACGAAACTGCCGGACAAGTCTGCTCCCCAATGAGAGCCAAGATAGCTGCCTAACAGCGTCGCGGAATGCTTCGGTCTCCGGATCAGCGGCTTGCCTTCCGAAAGGATGGGATCAAACGCAAAAGGCTCCTTCAGAACTTGCGTTGAAGTGTAGGTATATGACGCGTTCAGCGACAGGTGAGAGCGCGGTCTCGCATAGAGTTCGAGCTCCGCGCCGTGGGCGATCGCTTCGTTGATGTTGACATACTGCCCCTGGCAGAAGCAGGTCTGGTCAAGATTGAAATCAATCTTGTTGCGGAACAGATTATTGAAATACGTCGCAGAAAAGGCGTAGTTGGTGCGAAACCGTTGCTCAAACCCCGCCTCGAACGCGCGAGTTTCTTCAGGTTTCAGAGCGGGGTTGGGGAGAGTTGGGAAACCACCTCCGTTCCCAAATGATTCGGCAAATGTCGGCTCCTTGATCCCGGTGGCGTAGCCGAAGTGCACTCGCGTGCCGGAAAAGAACTCTCCTCCTCGCAGCGCAAGCAGGGTCAGCGTTGCCCGAGGGACAAATTTGTTGCCGAAGCTCTCGTTATGGACAAAGCGGCCGCCAACAATCAAAGAAGCCCTTTCGGACGTAAATAACTGCTGGCCGAAAAGCGCATGGTTGCGGCGAAGCCCGGGGCTCACGTTCTGCAAGTTACCGGTGATTCCATTTTCGTCCTCAAACTCATACCCAAATGTGCTGGCTGCCCATCTTCGCTCGGCATAGGTTGCCTGATAATCAAATCCAGCGCGGTTGAAGTTATTCACCGAATGAAATTGAAAATCCTCGTCGCCAAACGGCGAGTTACGGTTTCCCTGGTCAATGGAGTCAATGTTCGTTCGATGCAATGTGTAATCGAAACCCGTCAGCCGATGCTGCCATCCCGACGGGCCGTTGATCGCAAGTTCCATGCTGCCCAGAAAATTGTTCTGTCTGGCGCGCTGGTCCAAATCTGGAGGGAGCAGCGGATTCCCGTTGAAGTTCCACTCGTTCTGGACTCCGGTCGCCTTGTTGTCATGGCGCATTCTCAGGCGCAGCGATGCCCAGTCGCTCAGCCTGGCTCCGACGTTGGCGCCTTCGAGCGAATTCGAATAATCATCATTCGGTCCGGAGCCGGTCGTGTTGAACTGGTTGCCAAACAGGTTGTAGTCAAAGGGGCCATTCGCGCCCGAAAGCGACGCGTAGCCACTCTCCGTGCCATAGTTGCCTGCGTCGGCCCCAAAACGAAGCTCCGGAACCGGGGTGCTTCCAGTCTTGCTCCAAAACTGCACTACACTTGTCATGGCATCAGAGCCGTAGAGTGTGCTTTGGGCGCCACGCACGAATTCCAGGCGATCAGCTTCAAACAATGGCACTGTACCGAAATCGAATGTTCCACCTGGATCGTTTACCGGAACGCCGTCGACCATCACTTTGTTGTAGCGCGAGTCTCCGCCGCGCACGAAAAGTGAAGACAATCCTCCACGCTGACCCGCAGTAGCGACGATTGCCCCGGGCAAAAAACGCAGCGCGTCATTTGCCGCCACGGGGCGCATGGTGTCTAGCTCGCCGCCGCTGAGGGTGGCGATGGCTGCTCCGGATTCGTCACTTGGAGTCGGAGTACGGGTCGCGGTGACGACAACCGTCTCAGTTGCAACTGCTAATTCCAGCGCTACCGTCACACTGCCCGCTCCCGTACCGGCAACTGATTGCCAATGTTCGGCGAATCCCGGCGCCAGGACATGCACACGGGTCGCGGCGGATGGCACATCACGAAAACGAGCGACTCCCTGGGCGGATGTAGTTTGAATAGAGACAGGGTGGGTCGAATTTTCTGCAAACAACTCGACTTGAGCGCCAGATACGACAGCAGATTGAGGATCAACAACCTTGACCGTGAGGTCGGAAGCCGAAGCCGAGATGGAAAGAAGAACGATGGAAGAAAAAATTACCGCGAAAAACCAGCAGAACCGCATGCACTCCTCCTTTACTCGCGAAAGGGGTTGGTGTTGTCAGTTCGCGCCGGTCTCCTGGCTTGCGAGTAAGGACTTTTCAGTTCAGTCCGGATCTGCATCGAACCTTCCCAGAGCGAACTCCAGTGGCCCGGTGCCATTTCCTCGCTTACAGTTGCGCGGCAGCGCGGGATTTGCACCCGCTTCCCTGTCCCCCTCGAGCGAGGGGGACGCGCGAACTATTTTTCTAAAGCCTAAAGAATGTACTCGCTGAAGGATCAGGCCGTCAAACGGAAAAATCATTCCACCACAGAGTCACAGAAGCGACGAATAAGCCATCCTCCTTTTTTGTTTTCTGTGTTTTTCTCTGTGACTCTGTGTCTCTGTGGTGATCCGGTTTGCTGCTTCAACCCTGTTTCGGCGTAAAATATGCCGCATGGTCCCCCAAGATCTGCTCGATATTCTTGTTTGCCCGGTTTGCAAGAAGCCGCTGGTACAGAAGGAAAACGGCGAAAGCTTGAAATGCGGGGAGTGTCGCCGGGTTTATCCCGTGCGTGACAATATTCCGATCCTTCTTGTGGATGAAGCCGCCACCGACCCTTCCTGACGCCCGTGCCAGGCGAATTGTCCCGGATCGCTGAGGCGTGATCTCGTCCACCCTACCGCTCAGACTGTCTCAAAAACGAACATCGGACTCGGTTCCAGAATGACACTTTGTGTCGGGCATGAGACTCTTCTTCGCGGTTATTCCCTTAACTGAATAGGTCGCTACGGCCGATAACTGTAGCAACTTCACTGAAGTCTAAGGGTTTAAGAGATTTGTACGGTCCATCAGCTGAGATTTACAGGATGACCCTGGGTTCGGCAGATAAATTGCATGCAACAAAACCTATAGCAGCTGAGTCTAATGGGTAGAAGCAGTCAGGGTCGGAGGTGAGAATGATGGGAGAAAGATTTTCGACAACCGAATTGACGGCTCTGCGGAACGACCTGCTGCAGGGTGGATTGGCCGACTCCCGCGAAGCCGCGGAGTTGGTTCAAGTCTTCTTGATGGGTCGGGGCTATGGAGTTTCGCCGCAAGCTGCCTACGACGCGGTTAGCCGGGTGGAAATGGCGGGCTGTGCTCTACCCGTGCTGCAAAAAGAACTGGAAGGGCTTGCGCTGGTCATGTAGCGGTGACCGCAAGTCTTGAGTTGAATACATGAATTTTAGGGAATCCGCGGAGAGCACGACGTAAACCAGTCACTCCCCACAGATGAATGACAAGCAACCAGCCGGGCAAACCAGCCCGGCGTTCTTGTTTTTGCGTGTAATTTCGCTGATTCGGTTAATACCGTCAGTGTTGCGTTTCTGCCGGCAAATCTCGAGGAAGAGGCCAGAGAAAGCTTTGGTCGCAGCGACAGCTACTCGTAGCGCAGGCTCTCAACGGGATCTAGCCTTGCCGCCCGTGCTGCCGGTACGGTGCCGAAGAGAATACCCACAAGGGACGAGACCACGATTGCAACGATGGCGGAGAGTCCCGAAACGGGCACCCGGTATTGGGTCAGGAACCTCACGGAGTAAGGCAGCGCCAATCCAATTACCACCCCGACCAGTCCACCGCCTACGGAAATCAGGATTGCTTCCGATAGAAATTGGAATCTGATCTCGCGATTAGTGGCACCTAAGGCTTTGCGAATGCCAATTTCCCGGATTCGCGCGCTCACGGTTGCCAACATGATATTCATAATTCCGATGCCACTCACCAATAAAACTACTGCCGCGACCGCCAACAGGACGAAGGTCAGAGCGTTCGCGGTCTTTTCCGCGACCATCACTAGTTGCGTTAGATTGGTGATGTTGTAAACCGATTCTGCGCGATGACGCGATTGGATCACCTTTCGGATTTGGTCAGTCACCGGCTCGACCATCGAAGGATCGGCGACCGAGAAATAAATCAGCTTTACGGTCGGAGTTTCGGTGAAATAGCGGGCGACGGTGTAAGGAATCAGGAAGGTGTTGGTCGTCACTTCCGACTGTCCGAAGGTATCTACTCTTTCGCGAAATGTCCCAACGATAGTGAACGGCAGCCCGCTTAACTTGATAATCTTTCCAACCGCGGCTTCACCAGAGCCATAGATTTCCTGCGCCATCTTGTCGGTGACCAGGCCAACTTTGGTATGTGATTGCTCGTCCCGCTCGTCGAAAAACCGGCCTGAGGCGACCACCAGATTTCGTACGTTGTGGTATTCGGGATAAACACCGAGAATTTGGATGTCTCGCTCTTTACCGTCTCCGACCGGAATACGTTCGCCCAGAGTAACCACCGGTGAAGCGGCTATGATTCCAGAAACCTGTTCCCGCGCAGCCTTCATGTCATCCGCCGTCAGCGGGTCCGGAGCTGTACTAGTGATGTGTTGCGCCCCGCCTTCATACTCGGCGTAGATGAGATTGGCGCCGATTCCTTGAATTTGGTTGAGCACATACTGCTTGCCAGTCAGCCCAATCGTAACCACCAGAATGAGCGAGGCTGTCCCAATCACCATGCCCAAAGCGGTGAGCATGAAGCGCACTTTGTTGCTACAGAAAGTCTCGACGGCGAAGCTGAGTATCTCGCTGAACGCGAGCTTAGGGGTCAGGTCCGATACCGTGGTGGTAACCTGCATGGCAAATTAGATGTTACGCGTCACGCGTGGGAGTCGCAAAATGACGAGAGTGTCCGGGAAAGGCGTCGCTCTAACGCACCTGCTTCAGTAACGATGGTGTTTTCTTTGCCCACACTGTTTTCGGAGCGATCAACTGCCAAGCCTCGGACAAGAGCGGAGCCAGTTCTTCATCGCCGATGCGGTCCAGTTCCACACCCACCCAGCCGCGCACACCGACATAGGGCGGCATGAAGAACTTGCTGGGCTCAGTCTTAATTAACGTCGCCTGGAGACCGCGCGCAACCGGTAGCCACACCGCGATGTGACCGTCATTGTGATGGTTGTTGGCGAACATCGCATAAACCTTTTTCTGCACGAAGAAAGTGGGCTCGCCGTGAGAAAGTTTTTCGGTCGTCCCAGGCAGCGCGCCGCAGATTCTCCGAACTCTGCGCAGATGATCTTCGCCAGCGGCAGATTCGTTTCTATTACGAGGCGATAGGCGCTTCATGTCCCAGTTCCGCGAATGTCGCCAGGGCCAGCAACGCTTTGCTCATGCAACTGGGCAAAGACTGATTGGACCTGTTTTTTCGTTTCTTCGATACTGCCGCCGTTGTCAATGACGTAATCCGCGGCCTGGATCTTGGCTTCATCCGGGGCCTGCGCCATCATTCGCCGCGTGACCTCGCGGCGTGCAGCGTCGGCGTCCACGTTGGTTCGCTTTTCCCAGCGTTCAATCCTCTTTTGGGTAGGGCATGAAACCACCACGATGCGGTCGAAGCGCCGGCGCAGTCCCGCCTCGAGCAACAAAGCTGCCTCCAGGAGTACGATTGCCTCGGGTTCACGGCGGCCAATCTCGTCCATCCACTGCTCATACTTCTGAATCACACTTGGGTGCACTATAGCGTTCAGCTCATAGATCCGCGGCCGCCGCTGGTCAAAGGCAATCTCCGCCAGACGAGCGCGATTGATGCTGGCATCGCGATCAAGAATCTCCTCCCCGAACCGGCGCACTACTTCCTGGTAAACCGGCTCGCCTGGACGCATGAGATCATGCGCGATCTCATCGGCGTCGATTGTATGCGCGCCCAGCTCGGCAAACATTTTGCCGACCAGGGACTTTCCAGTGGCGATACCGCCGGTGAGTCCAACTTTGAGCATTGTCCCCCTCGAAAAGGCATGCGTAGGTTGATTGATTCTGCTGTGTCTCTGTGGCCGAGAGTCTATACTCGTGACAACTCTGCTACCCTATTCCCCCGCCGCATCTTCGCTGCCTTCACCGTATTCGCCATTAGCATTGCGATTGTCAGCGGGCCAACCCCGCCGGGCACCGGGGTGATTGCTCCAGCAACTTCAGCGACCTCGGGATGAACATCGCCAACCAAGACTGACCCTTTTTCGCGGAATGTCTTCTCGCGGCTAGCATTGCCGCCAAACAACTTGGCGAATTCCGCAGCATCGGTCACCCGATTCATGCCGACGTCAATGACAGTTGCGCCAGGCCGCACGAAGTCGCGGGTAATCATGCCAGCACGTCCAATTGCCGCGACCAAAATATCCCCGCGGCTGCATACGCCTGGCAAATCGCGCGTTTTGGAGTGGCAAACAGTCACAGTCGCATTAGCGTTCAGCAGCAGCATCGCCATGGGCTTGCCCACGATGTCGCTCCGGCCGACAACCACCGCCTCCTGCCCGGCGATCTTGATTTCGCTGCGTTGAAGCATCTCCATGATCCCAGCGGGTGTGCATGGAACAAGCCCCGGCCGTTGCGTGGACAGAAAACCCACGTTCATGGGATGAAATCCGTCCACGTCTTTCGCTGGATCCACTGCAAGCAAAACTCTTTTTGAATCCACCTGACGAGGAAGGGGTAGTTGAACCAGAATGCCGTCAATTTCCTCACGCCGGTTCAAATCTTCGATCAGCCCCAATAGTTCTTCTGTCGCGAGCTTTTCCGATGGCGTGTGCTTCTCACTATAAATCCCAACTTCCTCGCACGACTTCACCTTACCGCGAACATAAATCTCCGACGCCTCATTATTGCCTACCAGGACGACCGCCAACCCAGGCGGCGCACCCGAAGCTGTCATTGCTCGAACTTCAGCCGCAGCCTCCGCGCGGATTTCAGCAGCGATTTTGTTGCCATTAAGAATGGTTGCGGGCATGATTTCTCGTTGTCTAGATGAGACCAAATTCTAGCACCGCGAAGGCTGACCCCTTCGCAAGTGTGATGTCATCCCGAACTCGCCGAAGGCGAGAGAGGGACCCCACGACAATTTACAGACCAGTGCAGTCGGCGGTGCGCGTCCGTGCCTCCAACGCTAGTGGATATCCAGGTTGCTCTTGCCCCATGGAAACTCTAACGTCCCCGCCTTCCCAATGTTCTCCTCAGCAAACACTCGCACTCGATCAAGCGCCGCCTGCAATTCCTTCAGGTACACGTCATCATTTCCATCCGGTGGAACTGATATCTCCCGGCTCACTCGGATTAGAGCGCGGCAAAACGGTTTCGGGATCATGCAGCCATCCCAGGTTTTGAGGACCCATGCCCGGTCCAGCGCAATATGAAATACAACCATCGGCGCTCCTGTGCTGCGAGACAGCACAACCGGTCCCGGCTTGGCCACGTAGCGCGGTCCCTTTGGCCCGTCGATGGTGAACGCGGTAGTCCATCCCTGCTCCAACTCCCGCCGCATCCCGAGCAGAGCGCGAACCGCCCCTTTCGAACTCGATCCCCGAACTTTCACGAATCCAAACTTTTGCATGATGCGTCCGGTATATTCGCCGTCAAAGCTGTCGCTGCTCATCACGCGCACCTGCAAATCGCGGCACCAGTACATCGCCGGAATCATGCAGTTATGCCAGAAAGAATAAACGTATGGCCGTTCACCGAAACTCTTCGGCGAACCATCTTCCCAGGACGCGGAAAACCGGATCGTCGGGCCGAGAATGCGAATGGCAAAGTATCCCGCCCACGTTATGAGCCATAGTTGAATGCGCTCCTTTAGCGTGAACTTGCGCCAGGGTTTGTCAACTTTGTGCGGCGCGGGGGTTGCGACTGCATTCACACAATTATTCTATCTGCTCTGAATTCACCACAGAGTCACAGAGTCCTTGGAGTCTGTTGATGTGCGGAACGAAATAAATTGCGCTATCGATTCTTGGGAAGTACCACCCGAAGCAATTCCATGACGATAATGGTGGTCAGGAAGGCAGACCCAGGTACCATCAAGAAAAAATAAGCCCAAATGCCATGGGGCAAGCCAGCGAGGACCGGGGACCGACTAAACGTAACCCAAAGCCCCACCGTCTGGGTTGCGAACAGCACTGTGAAGAGTAGAGCGTGCTTGCGCGTCAGTTCAACAGTCACGAGTCCAATTGTAGCGCGAGGTAACGTGATTCCAAGCAGCATCGTGGCCGAAAACAAACCTTTTTCAACAAGCTCCTAGAGAACGCGCGACTGTGAAATCTTCTGCCGTTTTCCTCTGTGTCCCTGTGTCTCTGTGGTGATTGCAGTTTTTGCTTGACACCACCCATTCATTTTTTCCAGAGCTGCGCAATCCAGCTCTCGAGTTTTGTTGCGTGCAGTTCAGCCTTTACATATGCTGCCCGTAGATCAAAGCCCCATGGCGACTGCCATCCCAACCGGAACTGAGCAACTGCTGCTCTTTCTCTTTGTCATTTTTGTGACCGCAAAAATGCTGGGGGAAATTTTCGAACGGCTCAACCTCCCAGCGGTCCCGGGAGAGATTCTCGCAGGAGTTGCGCTCGGGCCCTACGCCCTGGGATGGATTCCACCAAGTGACACTCTGCGTTCCGTGGCCCAGATTGGAGCAATTTTTGTGCTGTTCAGCGCGGGACTTGAAACCAGCCCGCGTGAGCTGATCCGCGTCAGCCGCAAGGCGTTGCTGGTCTCTGTGGCTGGCGTCGTCGTTCCTTTTGTGCTCGGTTTTGCCTATATGAAATTGCGCGGGGACACGACCGTTGAGGCCGTTTTCATTGCCGCGGCGATGGTCGCCACCAGCATTGGAATCACCGCGCGCGCCTTGGCGGACATGAATGTTCTCTCCACCCGCACCGCCAAGATCATCCTGGGAGCGGCGGTTTTTGACGACGTTCTGGGAATGCTGGTGCTTGCGGCGGTGGCTGGCGCGGCGTCGGGCACCGGAGTGCAGTGGCTGCATCTTGGCGTGCTTATTGCCGAGGCCGTGGCCTTCGCGCTGTTCATGATGTTTGTCGCTCCGAAGATCGTTCATCAATTGCACCCTCGAATGGAGCAGCTTTCCACGCAGAACGCATCCCTAGTTGTCGCGCTTGCCATCTGCTTGTTGCTCTCCTGGCTGGCGGCCAAGATCGGGATGGCCGCAATTGTGGGCGCTTTCTTTGCCGGACTAATGTTTGCCGACTACGCTCCGCGATGGAACTTAGTGCCTCGGGTCGGAGGCATCACGGCGTTTCTAGCGCCCTTCTTCTTTTTTGACATTGGCTCGCGGCTCAATGCGCGGCTGCTCACGGGCAATTTGCTGACCATGGCCATCGTGATCTCAATGTTGGCGGTCATTTCAAAACTGATTGGCTGTGGACTGCCACTTTTGCGCGAAGGCTGGCTAATGGTGTTTCGCGTGGGTGTCGGAATGATGCCGCGCGGAGAGGTAGCGCTCATCGTCGCACTCGTGGGCTTGCAATCTGGAATCTTGAGTCAATCCGCTTACGGGATTATCGTACTGATGACTGTGGTGACGACGATTCTCGCGCCCCCCATCTTGCGTTACCTGTTCCGCAGCGAGATTAACCAACGCCAGGAAGAACACGTACCCGCGCCCGTGCAGTTATAATTCCGCCTTTGCAGGAACAAGGCATGGATCTAACTGGCCACGTCGCGCTGGTAACCGGGGCATCGCAAGGAATCGGGCGAGCGTGCGCACTAAAGCTGGCGAAATGCGGCGCCAGCGTCGCGCTGGTGGCGCGGAATCAGCAAAAGCTGAAGGAAGTGGCAGAAGAAATCATCACAATGGCACGGGCGGGGACGCCCGTGCCTCCACAGTCTGCATCGTCTGGAGGCACGGGCGTCCTCGCCCGTGCTTTCGCGACCGACGTCGAAAATGAAGAGCAGATCAAAGCGGCATTCAAGGCCGTCATTGGCGAGTTCGGCAAAATCGACATCCTGGTAAACAACGCCGGCATCACCCGCGATCAGCTCATCATGCGAATGAAGCGCGCCGATTGGGACGCGGTGCTCAACACAAACCTTACATCCGCGTATCTGTGCAGTCAGCAGGCGATCACCTCCATGCTGAAGCAACGCTGGGGACGCATCATCAACGTCACCTCTATCTTCGGCCAGATGGGACAAGCCGGCCAGGCAAATTACGCCGCTTCCAAAGCCGGGCTAATCGGACTTACCATGGCTGTAGCACGCGAGGTTGGATCGCGGAATATCACTTGCAACGCCGTGGCTCCGGGATTTATCGAAACTTCGATGACTTCCGCATTGTCTGAAGACCTGAAACAGAGTGCGCTCAAGATGATTCCTTTGGGCAAAGTCGGCACCCCCGACGATGTTGCGAATTGCGTAGCCTTTCTCGCCTCCGAAGAGGCGGGATACATCACCGGGCACGTCCTCAACGTCAATGGCGGTATGCTGATGGGCTAAGGCATTAACCACAGAGAGCACAGAGGTACACAGGGATGAAACCGAATTCTGAAATTGTGCCGCGATCTTCCTCTGTGCCCTCTGTCTCTGTGCCCTCTGTGTCCCCCGTGGTTAAAGCTTTTGACTTTTATCAGGCGGAATCGCCCGAACAGATTGCCTCCATCCGCGAGCTATTCCTTGAATACGCACAATCGCTAGGTTTCAGCCTCTGCTTTCAAAACTTCGATCAAGAGCTCGCAACGCTGCCTGGCGACTACGCTCCTCCCGAAGGTCGCCTCCTGCTCGCGATGTGTGAGAGCCAGCCAGCCGGATGTGTTGCCCTGCATAAACTCGATTCTAAAATCTGCGAGATGAAGCGCCTCTACCTCCGCCCGGAATTCCGCGGCAAAGGACTTGGCAAAATGTTGGCCGAGCACATCATCGCTGAGGCGCGCCAGATCGGCTACAAGCAGTTGCGCTTGGATACGGTCGAGCCTGTCATGCGAACAGCCGTCGCGATGTACCGAACACGAGGCTTCCGCGAAATCGCACCGTATCGGGAGAATCCCATAGAGGGTGCGCTCTATATGGAAATCAACCTGTGAATGAGGTGGAAATCGTGAAAAACATTTTGCACGTCGTGATCGCTATTCTGCTGACTCTCCCGGCCCTCGCCGCCACTCCCAAGGACGTTTCCTACAAGAGCGGCGACGAGACTGTCCACGGAATCCTCTACACCCCGGAAGGCAAAGGCCCATTGCCCGGCATCATCGTAATCCACGAATGGTGGGGACTGAACGATTGGGTCAAAGAACAGGCCTCAAAGCTGGCAGATCAGGGCTATGCAGCCTTGGCGTTGGACCTTTATCGCGGCAAAGTTGCCACCACTCCCGAGGAGGCCCACGAAATCATGCGCGGCGTGCCGGAAGATCGCGCCAAGCGTGACTTGGAAGCGGCTTTCCAGTTCCTAGCATCCCAGCCAAATGTGAAAAAAGATCGCATCGGCGCGATTGGCTGGTGCATGGGCGGCGGCTACTCACTCGATCTCGCACTTGAGGAGCCGAAACTGGCAGCGGATATCATCAACTATGGACACCTCGCCACTGACCCAGAGACGCTCAAGAAAATTAACGCGCCCATTTTAGGACTCTTTGGTGGGCAAGACCGAGGAATCCCTCCGGCTGACGTGAAAAAGTTCGAACAGCAGTTGAAACAGTTGGGGAAAAAGGTTGACATCACCATCTATCCGGATGCCGGCCATGGTTTCCAAAATCCTGTCAACGGTGCCGGGTACAAACCCGCAGACACCGCCGACGCCTGGGACAAGATTGTTAAGTTCCTTGCCAGCACGCTGAAGAAATAAGATCCTGAGTTTCGACTTTTGGAAGCGGCTGGGGTGTGCTGTAGAAAATGACTTTATTAAGCAGCCCGGCTGCAAAACTTAGCTGCTGCTGATATCATAACTTTTCTCTTGCCATCGTGTACTACTCTGATTACCATTCACGCTAACTCCTTTGATGAATATTGGGGAAACAATCCGAAATTTCCGGCTGCAAAGAGGAATGTCGCAGGGCGACATCGAAAAGCGCACAGGGCTGCTTCGCTGCTATCTTTCGCGAGTAGAAAATGGGCACACCGTCCCGTCCCTCGACACGCTTTCTAAGATCGCCGGCGCGATGGAACTCCCGCTCTCCCATTTCTTCTCCGAACCGAGCAATGGCAACGGATCGAAACCCCTGCCTCAGTTATCGGACGACGAACTCCGCTTCCTGACTCAGATTCGCCGCTACTCTGGGACCTTGAACGACAGTGATCGCAAGCTGGTCATTGCCATGGTCAAAAAGATGGCGGCAAAGTAGGATTCAGCTCCTAGCTCTTAGCTCCAAACACCGCGCATCTCCAGCCAAATTTAATGCCGAAGAGGCGAGTGCCGCCCTTCCAGGGCTTCGCCGCAATTGCGCTCGACCCAGCGCTTACGCGCTGGGCTAACGAATTTTCGCTCCTGCCGGAGATAGAGAGATACAGCTTGGCGGTTTGTGACCAATGGACATAGCGACTGTGACGCTTGTCACTGGTACCCATCTTCGCGTTACTAGAATGCTGGCTGAGCCCCCAGGGGCGGCATCCGTCAGCCCAAGCTCCTAGCTTTTAGCTCGTCCCAGCGCGTTAGCGCTGGGCAGGTTGTCGTTACAGACGAGTCCCGCAAGGGACGACACCCATGTCGCATTCATATTCCAGCAACCTGGTGCATTGCGTATTCAGCACCAAGAACCGCGTCAACTCAATTCCGGCAGTGCGACAGGAAATGCTCCACGCCTACCTGTTTGGAATCGCTAAGAACCTCAAGATCGAAATTTTGGCGATTGGAGGAATTGCCAATCACGTGCACATTCTTCTCGTCTTGCTAGCCACGAAGATACTTTCCGATGCTCTTCGCGATCTGAAAGCGAATTCCTCCCGCTGGATGAGAGAAAGCGACAATAAATTCGCCTGGCAGGAGGGATTTGGAGCTTTCAGTGTGAGTCCGTCGCAAATCCCGGCAGTGAAGATATATATTGCGATCAGGCAGAGCATCATCGAAGGCGCAACTTTGAAGAGGAGTTCTTGGCTCTTCTGATGAAATCCGATGTTCCATATGATCGGAGGTATGTATTCGGGTAGTGCCGCCCTTCCAGGGCTTTCCCCCATTTCACCTCACCCAGTGATCACGCGCTGGGCTAACGAATTTCGCTCCTGCAGGAGCTAAGAGCTAAAAGCCAAAAGCTGAGTACTTTCGTTCCATCCCTCCCGTGTCCAACCGGTACCTCGTGCCATTGTCCTCTCTCCCCTAAACTGGCCTATGGAGAACTCATGACCCTTGATGAGGAATTGGGCGTACTGGAGTCGCAACTCCGGCGGCTGAAAATCGAGTATGAGGTCTTTTTCAGCAATCCCCAGAAAAAACCGCCTTCCGACCTGGAGTGGAAAGTGCTTGCACTGTTGCGCAAGTTTTCCGATGGCGCCCGACTGAGTTTTTCCCAGCGTTTCCGCTATAACGAAATGGCGCAACGCTACGCAATTTATAGCGATCTGTGGCGCAAGAAATCGCGCATTCGCGAGGAAGGCTACCGTCGTCCCCAGGACGCCCTGCTCTCAGTTCAGGGAGTTCGGATCGAAGAGCACGAACCCGAGCACAAGGTGTACGGGATCAGCCACGCCGTCGCAACCCACGCAGCCCAAGAACAGCCCTTTGTGGTGCACTGTTCCGACGCAGGCGCGGAACGCGAAAAAGTCGAAAAGCTATTCATCGCACTGAGCGATGCCAAGAAGAAAACGGGCGAGCAGGTTTCCGGCTCGCTGGAGAGCTTCACGTCATTCGTGCAAAAGAAGACTGAGCAGATCCGCAAACAGCACGGTTGCCAGGCCGTCGAGTATAGCGTGGATGTGGCCGACGGCAAGGTGAAGTTAACGGCGAAGGCCAAGGCGTAGGATCTCCATATTTCACGGCTCCTTATTTCGTAAGTGGTAATTACCATGCGCTTGATTTCTACCTTTGCTGTTCCGACGACAATTTTCATACTCGTTTGTCAGGCGCAGGGCGGAACCCGTTCTAAAGGCTCGCCGGACTGTGATCCATTTAAGCTCGATTCTCTTATTGGAACTGTGTCTCTGAGCCTGGGCAGCGATACGGCGGTTAAAAGTGTAATGCCCTGTTTGCTAAGACTTTGGCATGAGAACAAGAATCTTGGTGCTGTTAACTTCTATGTTTCTAACGCGCTCCTGTCGGTGATGGAGCAGAACCCGCACGCTTTCTTCTCAGCCATGGCCGGGGAGGCTCGGATCTTTCACGAATGGCTGAACGAGCAAGACCTTTCGTTTACTTGGTCCGACGATCCCCCGTGTGGTCTGGAAGGAAAGCGGAAACAGCTTATCTCGATTCTCCAGCATTCTCGCATTGCGGAATCCAATGCGTCCGCATTTAAAGAGCTTGCGATCAACAAATTGTCGTCGATCCGATGTCGGCAGATCGACCAGGCTCTCGGGCTTCCAGAACATCTCGCAGAGACGTTGCCTCGCTACTGCTGATAAAATTTCCTGCTGACGCTTCCAGCGCGGCTATTCCCATCCGAGGCCCTCAATGTCCCAGAAGATTCAGCGCGCAATTCTCAGTGTCACCGACAAGACGGGCTTGGCGGAGTTCGCCCGCAAGCTCTCCGACATGGGAGTTGAGCTGATTTCAACCGGGGGCACGGCCAAGCTGCTGCGCGATTCGGGAATCGCCGTCAAAGATATTTCCGAGGTCACCGGATTCCCCGAAATGCTCGACGGTCGCGTGAAGACGCTGCATCCTAAAGTCCACGGTGGAATCCTGCATCGCCGGGAGGATCCGTCGCACCGGGCAGCGGTTGCAGAACACGGAATCCAGCCCATCGACATGGTTGTCGTTAATCTTTACGCGTTCGAGAAGACTGCGTCGAAGCCGGGCGTTCACTTCGAAGAACTGATCGAAAATATCGATATTGGCGGACCATCCATGATCCGCTCAGCCGCTAAGAATTTTCACGACGTCGCGGTGGTCACGTCGCCGGCAGACTACGCCGGGATTGCCGAAGAGATGTCAAAATCCGGCGGCGCTCTCTCTTCTGAAACCAAGTGGCGCCTGGCGCAAAAGGCCTTCGCGACAACCGCGGCCTACGATTCGGCGATTGCTTCGACGCTGGAGCGGGTGAGTGCCAATGGAAGCTTCGAACTTCACTCTTCTGAGGGTTTTCCAGACACGCTTCGGCTCTCGTTCAAGAAAGTCACCGACCTGCGCTACGGAGAGAACCCACATCAGAAAGCCGCAATGTATTCCGACGGCTCTGGCACCGGCGTGGCCAACGCCTGCCAGGTTCAAGGCAAGGAACTTTCTTACAACAACATCGTGGATCTGCAAGCCGCCTGGGACTTGGCACAGGAATTCGAGGAGCCGGTCTGCGCGATCATCAAGCACACAAATCCCTCGGGCACGGCTACCGGCAAAACCCTTGCTGAGGCGTACAAGCGCGCGCTCGACTGCGATCCCGTTTCCGCGTTCGGTGGAGTCATTGGCGTGAATTGCCCGGTGGACGCCGCCGCCGCCCAAGAAATGGCAAAACTCTTTCTGGAAGTGATTGCTGCTCCATCATTCGACAAAGCTGCGCTCGACAAATTCTCCGCGAAGAAGAACCTGCGCCTGGTGGAGATCACAGGCACTCCTCAGAAGTGGGTCTTGAAAAACGTCTCCGGCGGGATGCTGGTGCAGGATGCCGACTTGCACCAATTGCGCGAGTCGGATTTGAAAGTTGTAACCAAACGCCAGCCCACTCCCGAAGAAAAGCGCGCGATGCTGTTCGCCTGGAAGGTTTGCAAGCACGTCAAGTCGAATGCAATCCTCTATGCGCGCGATGGACAAACTGTGGGCGTCGGCGCAGGCCAAATGAGCCGCGTGGACTCATGCCGCATCGGTGCCTCAAAAGCGGTGCTGCCGCTGAAGGGCACAGTCGCTGCGTCGGACGCCTTCTTTCCCTTCCCCGATGGCGTCGAAGAAATCGCCAAAGCGGGTGCGACCGCCATCATTCACCCCGGCGGTTCAGTCCGCGATCAGGAAGTAATAGAAGCCGCGGATCGGCTGGGATTGGCGATGATCTTTACGGGCGTTCGACACTTTCGACACTAGACCGAATCACCACAGAGACACAGAGTCACAGAGAAAACAAAAAAGGCTTTTGGGTTCCTCTCTGTCTCTGTGACTCTGTGGTGTCAGAGAACCGCGCCGGCAAATTCCCTGAATGAGGATTGGCACGTTGAAGTTAATAAGAAGGCCGATTGATTTTCTCGCCAACTTTAGGTAGGTCAGCAGTTGGGCTTGGTGGATGGGCATGATCCTTTCAATTGATTTCAGTTCTAGAACTACTTCGTCCTGCACGATCAAGTCAATTTTGTATCCGCAGTCCAACGCCAGACCCTTGTAAATAACGGGTAGAGGAACCTGCCTTTCAAACTGTAGGCCCCGAAGGCGCAATTCATGACAAAGGCACTGTTCGTACGATGATTCGAGAAGGCCAGGTCCAAGGTGGCGATGTACTTCGATGGCTGCAGCTATGATACGGCTCGTTCGAGGGTCTCGATGCTGATCTTCCCCTGTTGGAGCTATAGCAGCGGGAAGCATTCTCATTATGCTGTGAGTTTTAGCACACAGACGCCTCGGTGGCGCAGGAATTAACGATCGCAGTCCCAGTTCGGGAAGATGAACCTAGCACCACAAAGTCACACAGAAAAACAAAAAGGCCTTAGGGTTCCTCTGTGGCTCTGTGTCTCTGTGGTGTTCGGGCTTCTCTATGCCTCTGTGGTATGCCTCTGTGGTGCAATTACCCTAGTTTTTCGCAATCCCTTATTCTGGCAGGGTAAAATAAGTGGAAGCACCCACCGGGGGCGCTTCGGCATCCAATCGCTTTGGGAGTTCACAGGTATTTCATGAAAAGTATTCTCGTCCTGCTCCTCTTTACAACTTCTTTGGGTTTTGCCCAGCAGCCGGCTGCAAAGGCTGACTCCTCAGGCCAGAATCCCGAGAAAACGGCGCAACCTGCCGAGTCCACTACTCACAAGGTAGATAAAGCTGCTGCCTACTATCACTTCACCATGGCCCACACCTACGAAGAGGAGATGGCCGTTTACGGTCGCAGCGAGCTGGTAACCAAAGCCATCCAAGAATACCGGCTTGCTATTGAGGCTGATCCCACTTCGGAGTACCTGAGCGCCGCGCTGGCAGAAATCTACGCTCGCACCGGTCGCATTCGTGACGCGGTTGCGGAAGCGCAGGAAATCGAGAAAAAGGACCCGCAAAACCTCGAGGCCCATCGCCTGCTCGGGCACATTTATCTACGCTCTCTGGGTGATATGCAGGGCGGCAACGGCTCCGACAACGTGCTCAAACTCGCCATCGCTCAGTATGAGCAAATCGTAAAGCTCGATCCGACAAGCGCAGAGGATCATGTCATGCTCGGCCGGCTGTACCACGCGGACAGCCAACTCAAGAAGGCCGAGGAGGAAGAAAAAACCGCTATTAAGCTCGCGCCTGATTCCGAGGAGGCAGTGACCACCCTGGCCATGCTTTACAACGAACAGGGCGACGTTACCAAGGCTGCAGAGACGCTAAGTTCCGTCCCTGAGAGTGGGCGTTCCGCCAAGCTCTATGCGGTGCTTGGCGAAACTTATGACCAAAAGAAAGATTACAAAAAGGCGATTGACGCCTACCAGCACGCCATTGCGCTTGATCGCGACAACCTCGACGCTATGCGCGGACTAGCAGAGAGTCTTGTCAAAGACGGCCAAACCGACAAGGCCCTCGAACAATACAAGATCATCGCGGACGCGAATCCTGAGGACGCCCGCACCTACCTGAGCATGGGCCAGATTTATCGCCGCCAGGGCAAGCTTGATCTGGCGCTGCAGAACCTGAAAAAAGCGCAATCCATGGTGCAGGATTCGGAGCAGGTCTCGTACGAACTGGCCGAGATTTACCGGGTCCAGGGTCGTTATGACGACGCGATTCAACTGTTGCAAGATCTGCTAAAGAAAACCGAGAAAGCGGACGGCAAGTATTCGCAGGACGAGCAGGATAATCGCGCCATTTTCCTGGAACGCCTGGGAGCGGCCTACGCTGAGAACAATAACGAGCAGGCCGCGCTCGACGCATTCAAGAAAATGCTCTCCCTCGGTAACGACAATGCTGAACGCGGTTATGGAGCCATCATTGATACCTACCGCGACAATAAAGAATGGCAGAAGGCCACGGATGCTGCCCGCGAGGCGACCGAGAAACTTCCCAATAGCCGCCGCTTGAAAATGGTCTATGCCAGTCAACTTGCGGACACGGGACAGGCTGACGCAGGGCTGCAGCAGGTTAAGTCCCTACTTAAGGGCACGCCCGAAGACCGCGAAGTCTATATCAACCTGGCGAACATGTATAACCGCCAGAGGCGCTGGCAGGATGCCGAAGCTGCGCTAGACAAAGCTGAACAGCTTTCTACTAAGCCGGAGGATAAAGAAAATATTTCTTTTCTGCGGGCTGCTGCGCTGGAACGCCAGAAAAAGTATGACCAGGCGGAAGAGCTCTTCCGCAAACTCCTGACCACAAGTCCTGACAACAGCGCCGTTCTGAACTATCTCGGCTACATGCTTGCGGACCACGGCACGCGACTGGATGAAGCTCTGGGAATGATTAAGAAGGCGGTTAACCTTGAGCCCGCAAATGGCGCGTATCTTGATTCGCTAGGCTGGGCGTACTTCAAGCTTGGAAAGTACGACCTCGCCGAAGACAATCTCAACAAAGCTTCGCAGCACATGGGCGCCGACCCTACGGTGCAAGAACACCTCGGCGATCTCTACCAGAAAACCGGTCGCCTAAAATTAGCTGCCGCCCACTGGGAGCGCGCTCTTCAGGAGTGGAACAAAACCGTCGCCTCAGAAGTGGACCAGGAAGAGCAAGCCAAAGTGCAGAAGAAGTTGGAATCGGCGAAGGTGAGATTGGCGAAAGAGCAGGAAAGCAAGTAGCTGTCAGCCGTCAGCTATAACTGTCAGTCAAAACTACCCCATGCAGGCACTTTTCATCGCTTTGCTACCATTGGTGATGTCGCTGATGGCTGAGAGCTGATGGCTGATAGCTTGTTTCTCGCCCCTTACGCGGTTCGCGTAGAACAATCTCGCGGACGCCGTTACCCTGAGCCTCCCCATCCCTACCGCAATGACTTTCAGCGCGACCGCGACCGGGTCATCCACTCGCGCGCTTTCCGCCGCCTTGAAGCCAAAACTCAAGTTTTCACGCGCCGCTACTCCGACCATTTTCGCAACCGCCTGACCCACACAATCGAAGTCGCGCAAATCGCCCGCACGATTGCCGCGCAGCTAGGATTGCATGTTGATCTCGTCGAAGCGCTTGCCCTGGTCCACGACATCGGACATCCCCCGTTCGGCCACGCCGGAGAGAAGGCCCTCGACACCGCCATGCGCCAGCACGGATTATTTTTCGACCATAACCTGCACGCGCTGCGCATCGTCGAGGATTTCGAGTTGCGCTACGCGGCTTTTCGCGGATTGAATCTTACATTCGAGGTCCGCGAAGGAATCATTAAGCACTCTCGCGATTACGCCGCCGCAGAATTTCCCGAGCTCTCCGAATATTTGCTCGATAGCCGCCCTCCCCTCGAAGCCCAGCTCATTGACGCCACTGACGAGCTCGCCTACAGCACCGCCGACCTCGACGACGGCTACGAAGCCCATCTCCTCACACTGGAACAGGTCAGCGACGGGGTGCCCGTCTTTGCACAATTCTTAGGCGAAGTCGAGCGCCTCTATCCCGACGCACCAAAGAAGCTGCAATTCAACGAGGTGCTACGCCGGATTCTGGATCGCTGGGTCGGAGACTTGATCCAAAACACCCGCGCGCAGATAAGTGCTTCCGTCAATCTCGAGTCGTGGAGCTCCGGGCGTCCCCGCCCGGCATCCCCAGCCGGAGCAGTTATCGCGCAACCGGGTGCACACTCCGTGCTTGCGGGCGAGGACGCCCGCCCCTCCAAAATCAAATATGTAGCCCCGGACGCCCCCGTCTGGGGTGGGGCGGACGAGGGCGTCCGCCCATACGCAATTAATCCCAACGCGGACGATGCAGCAGCCGCGGAGCGGCGAAAGAATGCAGCCCACGGCGCGAGCCGTGGGTCGGCAAAGCAGGACGACCAAGCCCCAGAGGGGCGAAAGAAAACCATTGAATCCGATGCGGGTGGCCAGACTGTTCCGGAAACCTACACAACCACTCTGGACGACATTCGCGCCTGCCCCAAGCGACTAGTTGGCTTGAGCCCACAAATCGAAAGCGAGCGCCGCCAAACAAAGGAATTCCTCTACCAGAATCTCTACTTCAGCCCCGCCCTCGAACCAGAGAAAGACGACGCCGAGCGCGTCATCACGGAACTATTCGATCTCTGGATGCAGCATCCGGAAAAGCTGCCCACCAGCTATCAGGAAAAGGCCGAAGCCGAGCCCCTGGCCCGAATCGTCTGCGACTACATTGCCGGCATGACTGACAATTTTATTTACGAGCAGTATGAAAGATACTGCGGTCACGGCATCGCACAGTCCTAGGACTGGATTAACCGCGCATAGCCCGCTCCATCAGGTAAGCGCCGGCCGCAATCATGGCGATTCCGGCGACGCGCGCAGCGCGCTCGGGTTTCGGGACAAGCCGCTCAATCGTGATCGCGGCAGCGAGCATCGCCATTGCGACTAGATTCATCACGCCCGTCACGAGCAGGACCACCATGAAGCCGCAGCAGCACAGACTGCAGTCCACCCCCCAGCCGAGGCCGTTCCGCCAAGCACTCCGCGGGTTCGGGTACGTAGGCAAGCTGCAAGTCGGCACGTCTCTGCATCGTCCCAGCCGACGTGCTTTCCACATCGTGAACTGAAACCATCCCGCTAGCACCAGGACCACGCCCGTCGCGACCGGAACATACCGCGCGAGAGCCAACCATCGCATCTCGGCCGCAGTCAAGACGAAACCTAGTATGTAGGCGACCGCGCCCAGCCCAGACCAGATGAAAAAGTAGCCTGCACCGGCGAGCGCCGTCAGCCCGCTCAGCCGGACTTCCGCCCAACCCCGAATCGAGCGACGGTAACTCCATAGAGTTGGCATCAACGGCGGCAGCATCATGGCCACCATCATGACAACCCACATCCCGATGAACATGGCGGCCGCGGCAAGCCAGCTCTGCCCAGGCATCGTCATCCATGCCATCGACATGGTCCAGCCGCCGGGCATTGCCATGCCGCCCGACATGGATCTGCACAAGTAGATCGTACCCGCGGCGCTGGCGACGAAGAGAAGCGCACAGGTTCCGAAAAATGCCCTGTCTTGCGATATGAGTTCCGCGTTCGTTCCCACACGACTGAATCTTGCAGGATGCGGTGTTCCAGAATCTGCCACGCTCAGTCCCTAATACTTATCATGATGCCGCACCCAGGCCTGCGTGAAGTCCAAGTGATCCTCATCACGACCTTTGGGAGCCAAATCCAGATAGTTGTACGCGGTGTTCAATATGTCGATACCTCGGGCATAGGCCGAGTACGTGTGGAAAATCGAGCCGTTCTCATCCTTGTAGAAGGCACTGGTTCCTTCGCGATCTTCCATATCGAAATCCGCTTTCCGATAGTTGTAGTAAGCGGTCCCGTTCTTCAGACTCTCCGGAGTGAACCAGACATTGAAGTCATAGTTGAAACTGTTGTTGCCAGATGAGAGCCATTTGAAATTCCATCCCATTCTTTTTTTGAATGCCTCTATTTTGTTGAGCGGGGCCCGCGAAATCGCGACCATAGAAACATCGCGCTGGTTCAAGTGAACGATGATTGGATTGAAATTGTCAGCCCAAAACGAACAGCTCGGGCATCCCGCGTCCCACTGGGGATTAAACATGAAGTGATACACAACTAACTGGCTTCGGTTTTCGAACAGGTCGGAGAGCGTCTCCTTGCCCTTGGGGCCATCGAAACTATATTCCTTCTCGACTTTTTCCCAGGGGAGATCGCGCCGGCTCTGGCTCAGTTCGTCACCGAGTCGGGTGAATTCCTTTTCCTTCTTCAGGAACGCCGTCCGTGCCGCAAGCCATTCCTGATGCGAAACCACTGAGTGATTCTTGACAGTGCTGTTAAGTGTGCTTGTCTGCATGGTCCTTCTCCTTCTCCTTACAAGTTAGTCATTAGTTTTCACCACAGAGACACAGAAAAGGGAATGGCTCTGTGTCTCTGTGCCTCTGTGGTGAAGTACCAGTTTCATTTACTACTGACGTCGTTCTGCCAGGTAAGCCGCGAGTTTTCCCGCGATCGTGCTCCAGCCGCTTTCGTAACGTTTTGCTACATCATGAATGGTGAATTGTTCGTGAGTGATTACGATTTCGCTCTCGTCGCCGTGATCGAGGAACTCTACGATGACCCGCGTCGGGGGATGGTTGCTGCCGATCCATGTAAAGACAAGCTTCGCAGGAGGCTCGACAATCTGGTAAACGCCGGTTTGCACGTGCTCCACAGTCGGGCTTTTCATTACGATGCGGAACGCGCCGCCAACGCGCACGTCCAGGGTGGCCTCTGCTGAGGTAACGTCTTCGGGACACATCCAGTGACGAAATCCCTCCGCCGTAGTCCAGGCTTCGTAAACTACCTCTCGCGGGGCCGGCATTCGGCGCCGGACGCGAATGGATTCAGCGGGATTTGCCATGCGCTAGTCCTCTTTCCTTTGCTTTCACCGCAACGTATGCTTCCAGCGCGTCGAGCCGCAACTCCCAGAACTGCCGGTACTGTTCAAGCCAGGCGTTGGCGCGTCGCAGCGCGCGCGGCCGCAGACGGCAAACTCGCTCCCGGCCTTTGATCTCACGCTCGACCAGCCCGGCCCGTTCCAGCACCATCATGTGCTTCGAAACCGCATTGAAGGACACGGCAAACGGCTTAGCAATTTCGCTGATACTCGCCGGCCCTCGCGCCAGCCTCCGCACAATCGCCCGCCGCGTCGGGTCGGCGACTGCCGCAAAAACATGGTTGAGCTGGCTCCGCGAATATTCAACCATATGGTTGAATATCTAATTCCTGAAAGAGGCCGCTTGTCAAATTGAAATTCTTCTGGATGAAATTGAGCGGGGCGCCGCCTTAATGTGGCGCGGGCGCGAAGCTGTGTTGACTGCCGCACAGTGTTGACTGCCGCACTGGACCAAATGAAAACTTCCGAATATCCTGTGTCTCCCATGCCCGCGTATTACCAATCAGGGTTGGGGGCATTTGTAAGTGAAAATCCCTCCAATATTCTCTGGAAACTGGCGCAGGCAAATGCCGCGGCAAGATTCCCTCTGACCTCGCAGGCCACAGAGGCCTGGCATGCCCAGTTGCCTTTTCTAACCTCTGGGATTTCCGAATTGCTTCGCGCCCGTCCAGAAGCAAAGGACTGGGGCATTCTGCTGGACTACCCCATCCCGATCGTGGGCAAGAGAATCGATGCAGTTTGCTCGCACACAATTTCATCATTGTGATTGAAACGAAGACAGGTACTAGTCCAACCTCGGCGGCGCGGCAAGTGGATGACTATGCGTTGAATCTCGCGTGCTTTCATGAATACAGCGCGACCAGAAAAATTGTTCCTTTGGTGGTTGCGGATGCACCGGTGGCGGCAAGCAGCACTCGTTCTGAGTTTGACAGTCTGATCGAGAAATGCAGGTTCGCTTCGACAAGCGACTTAGGAACAGTTCTCGATAACATCTGCCAGCAGTATGCGAGCGCAGGCGATTTAGTAATCGATTACGAGATGTGGAACCAGGGACGGTTTCGACCAATACCGCCGATCATCGATGCTGCCGTCGCGCTGTACTCCGGAATGGACGTATTCGAAATCGGTCATGCCTGCGCCTCACGAGAAGTTCTGAAAGAGACGACGGATACTCTCGTGCGGAAGGTGCTTGATGCTCGCGCCCGAATGCAGAAAATCATCTGCTTCACTACGGGCATGCCTGGGGCGGGCAAGACCCTGGTGGGCCTCAACACAGTCCATCAACCAGAAATCAAGGATTTCAGTTCATTCCTGCCCGGCAACGGCCCTCTTGTAAAGGTGATTCAGGAAGCGCTCGTACGCGATGTCGTGGAACGGAGCCGAGCTGAAGAACAACGCATTACACGCAGGCAAGCCGAACTTGAAGTCCAGTCATTTGTTCATAACGTTCATCGCTTCGCTGATCAGTACTACGGCGAGGGAAGGCGTGAGCCGGCGCAGAAAGTAATCGTGTTCGATGAGGCGCAACGCGCCTGGGATGCTGAACAAAATAGACGTGCAAATCGCCCACAAGTGTCAGAATCCGAGATGATGCTTGAGGTAATGGACAGGCATTCCGATTGGGCGGTGATCATAGCACTGATCGGTGGTGGTCAAGAGATTAACCGCGGGGAGGCCGGCTTGGCAGAATGGGGACGGGCCTTGGCGCGTTTTCCGCATTGGACGGTGTATGCATCTCCGCACATACTGGGTCGCGAGGGCGCCGTTGCCTTTCGTCTTTTCGATATAGCCGATCACAGCCCGGAGAGGGTTGTCCCAGTTGATGCATTCCACCTCAATGTTTGTACACGTTCCATTCGTGCACAGCGCATCTCCGACTGGGTTGATGCCGTGCTGTCCGGCAGAAGGAATGAAGCTGCACTAATAGCTGAGGGTATGGACGCCAGGCCCGTTATGACGAGAGACCTGAGCACAGCGAGGGCATGGATTAATGCGAACCGCAGGGGTCGAACTAGATCCGGTCTGGTAGCCAGCGCGTCTGCAGCCAGACTCCGCGTAGATGGGCTGGAACCAACATTCGATTTTCACCAAAGGTTCGATTGGGAGCATTGGTTTCTGGACAATCACGATTGCGCCGATCCTGAGGGTGATCACAAGTACTGTAATGACGTTCGAGCCAGCTCCCGGCTAGAAGTCGCAGCAACCCAATTCGAAATTCAAGGACTTGAATTGGACTGGGTTGGTCTATGTTGGGGAGAGGATCTAGCGTGGAGCGGAGTGGAATGGGTATGCCGGCGGTTCAACAACAAACGCTGGAAACCCATCCCGCCTAGCGATGAGCGTCGTCGCACTTATCTGGTTAATGCTTACAGAGTTCTTATGACCCGAGCACGTCAAGGTATGGTGATTTATGTTCCCTGAAGTGATTTCATCGAAGGTCGCTGCTTCATTCAGCATCCTGAGGGCACTTTCGATTGCCTCGTCCTTGTTGTGACCAGCGGCTTGGATAGTCAACCTGTACTCTTACTCTTTAATCATCCCTTCCTCTGAAAAGCCGGCGATATGCGCTCGATTCTACATCGGCCCGAGGACAAAGTCCGCCGACACACATTGCAGCGATTGTGAATCAGCCTACGGGTCTTGGTCGCCGGCCTTCTTCATCACAGCTCCCTGCGTCCGTGGTGAACCCCGGGTTACCAGTAATCCCCTGCACTTTTTATACAGCTTCGCCAAATTTACTCTTGTGGTGCCTCCTTTCCCTCTCCAAGAGCGGTAAAATAGTCCTAGGAATCAACAACTTAGCTTTGCCAGAGTTTGGCATCGCATTTGATATACGTGAGTACAGGCGTCAGCATCTTAGGCGCCATGAATTTAGGGCCATGCGTCGCGTCAGCGTTTGGCCGGCTAAGCCCTCCCGGCTTGCTTTGGATTTTCAGTAGGGACGCACCAAATCGCGATCACGCCCGCGTATGGCGTGCGCAGCGGAGTCACCAGGATGCTCCGCCATGGAGGATGTTGAAAATGAAAAATCGCGCAGTGGTAGCGTTGTTCGTCGCCTTCTTACTCTCTCTGCCGGCGCTTGCCCAGCAGCAACCGGCGGCCTCGACTTCGCAGGATCAAACACAAACTAGCGGCTCAAACGCAAGCGGCAAAGCGCCCTTGCAGTACGAAACCCGCCAGGGCTTCTGGGGCAAGGTCAATCCTTTTGCCCGCAAGAAGTATGTCCAGCGGCAGCTTACCCCTGTTCAGAACCGCATCAACGAGCTCGATGAGCTCACCGCCGCCAACTCCAAGATGATCAAGGACGTGGACAGCCGCGCCCAGCAGGGCATCCAGATGGCGTCCAGCAAGGCCAATGAAGCCGACCAGCATGCCATTGATGCCGGCAACAAGGCCACCACCGCTCAGGAAACCGCCACCAAGGCCAACACTCGCTTGACGACGGTCGAAGGCGTGGTCAGCAACATTGATCAATACAAGGCCACCAACCAGACGGAAATCCGTTTCCGCCCGGGCCAGAGCGTGCTTAGCCAGAACGCCAAGACCGCTCTTGACCAGATGGCCGAGCCGTTGAAGGGCCAGCACGGCTACATCGTTGAGGTACAGGGCTTCTCTTCCGGCAAGGGACAGACCGCAATCGCCACTTCCCGCAAGATGGCCGACGCGGTAGTCCGTTACCTGGTCGAGAATCACGAAATTCCGGTTTACCGGATTTACGTCCTCGGCATGGGCAATGCCCCGATCCAGACGACTGCTGAAAACGGCGAGAAGCCGAAGCGGATGAGCGGTGGACGAGTTGAAGTCAGCCTGCTGAAGAACGACCTTGAGCAGTTGGCATCAAGCTCCAGCACCACCCCGGCACCGGCTCAGTAATTAAACATGCAGGACGACCGGGAACCACACGCCCGACGCCCTCCCTAGAAAAGCCTCCCGTAAGGGAGGCTTTTTTGTGTGCGTTCCAGCCAGGCAGCACTGGAACTTTCTCATTGAGCGTGGTGTCCTACCTCCGAGTGGCCTTTGCTCGCACCGGAATGCTCGAAGCAAGAGGATTGACCAAGTCGTATGCATCCATCCCCGCCGTAAAGGATGTGACCTTCTCCTTGTCGCCAGGACAGGTGCTGGGCTGCCTTGGTCCCAATGGATCCGGAAAGAGCACGACGGTTAAAATGTTGACCGGGCTGCTGGAGCCCACTCGCGGAAAGGTTTTGTTCAACGGGGAAGACATTCACAAAGATCTCGTCGGCTTCCGAAAGTCGCTAGGATATGTTCCCGAGGAGCCCAATCTCTATCCCTACTTGAGCGGCCGCGAATACCTTGAAATGGTCGGTATTTTACGCGGGATGCCGGGTTCGCGGCTGGAGAACAAGATTGACACCCTCCTCGATTTGTTCTCTCTCCGTCCCCACCGGCATGGCTCGATGGGCTCCTACTCGAAGGGAATGCGTCAGCGCATTCTGCTCATTGCCGCCCTCATGGACGACCCGCAGGTACTGATATTTGATGAGCCCCTCTCCGGTCTCGATGTGACAACCGCGCTTGTCCTGAAGAATCTGATCAAGGCGCTGGGGCACAAAGGCAGAGCGATTTTCTATTGTTCGCACGTACTTGAGGTTGTGGAACAGGTGTGCTCGCACCTTTTGATTCTGAGAAAGGGAGATGTCATCGCCTATGACAAGACGGAAGCCATTCAGAATGACATCGAGCACTCTTCGTTGGAGCATACGTTCATGCATTTAGTTGAGGAGGTGGACACGGACAAGGTCAGCCGGGAAATCATCACGGCAATGGAGGCCGCGTGATTTCTTCTCTCCTACGCTGGCCGCGAAGGAACTGGGACGTTCAGTCCCAGAGGGCTTTTCCCAGGCTCGTGCGCCTATTTCTCGGACGCATCTTCCACGGGGGCGGGGACTCCGGACTCGATCTCAGCATGGGCTTGCTTCTTTCTCTTTTGCCCCTTCCCGGCGGCTTCTATTCGATTTTCTTGTTCGAAAAGTACTCCACATTGCTTCAGTGGATGCAAGGGCGAAGCGATGTTGATCCGCTCGCGGCAGCGCTGTCGGATGAGTACTTCTTCATTGTCTTTTCCATGGTGGTCACAGGTGTCGTTGCAGTATGGCGCTGGGAAGACATATTTCCTGACCGTCGCGATTATGCGAATCTGGTTCCGCTTCCCATATCGATGCGCCACATCTTTTTCGCAAATCTGCTGGCCATTCTCTTACTGACTCTTGTGCTTGCGCTTGACGTCAATGTGGCTTCCGCACTGCTGTTCCCCCTGGTTGTCAGGTGCATCGGTGAACGCGTTCAGCTTCTTTGCCCAATTTTTCCTAATACATGCGTTCATCGTTGTCGCGGCTAGCCTTTTCAGTTTTTTCGCCGTATTTGCGACCGTCGGAGTACTTATGGTCACGCTGCCATATGCCGTCTTCCGGCGGATTTCACTCTATTTGCGAGCCTTTATCATTGCCTGCGGCGTCGCCCTGCTTTCGACCAGCTTCGCGGTTCCCTCGATGATCGAACAACCGGATTCGGTTGCAAGATTCTTGCCGCCGGTGTGGTTCCTCGGGCTGTGCCAACTGCTTCGCGGCAGGGCTAGTCCGTCCCTTGCCATCCTTGGGCGCGCCGCCTTGATTGGTTCGGTGCTCATCATCGTGACTGCTTTTGTAACCTACGCCCTCAGCTACCGGAGATGCTTCACACGAATACCTGAGACCAGCGACATTGGCCCGGCGAATTCGGGCACTCGCATGTCATGGATATTCCGCATCCTCGACCGCACAATTCTGACAAGCGCATTCCAGCGCGCTGGTTACCGCTTCGTGATAAACACCCTTCTGCGCAGCGAGCATCATGGGTTGGTACTTGGTGGGTTCTTCGGACTCGGAATTGTCACGGCTTCTCAGTTTTTGTTTGCCGCATTCAGCGGCAAGAACGTTGAGGCTGGCAGCTTACCTTCGGCAGAAGTCCTCGCCGTGCCGCTGATCTTGAGCTACTGCATCATCCTCGGCGTGCGCTTTGTCTTCGACATTCCGACTGAGATACGGGCCAATTGGGTTTTTCGCTTGTCTCTCGACAAGGCTGGACACGAGTGCGTACCGCTAGCGCGAAAAGTCATTCTGACCTTCGTTTTTCCCTGGATGTTCGCGATTGCCTTCCCACTTTACGGGTTCCTATGGGGGTGGAGAGCTGGCCTCCTGCAAACCGGTGTGGTCACTCTATGGTCGGTGCTCCTCGCCGAAATCTTGCTTCTCCGATTTCGCAAGGTTCCCTTCACCTGTTCCTATCCACCATTTCGGGATTCCGCCGTCGTTCTTGTCCTAGCTTACGTCCTAGGGTTCTTTGCGTTTGTAATCTTGACTTCCAATTTGGAGCTTTGGGCCTTGCAGGATCCGGTTTTGATTGTCTGGTTGATTGTTATTGCGCTGGTTGCAGGGTACGTGCTCTTCCGTTTTCAGCAGCAAATCGTCGACGTTGAGAAGGACCTCATTTTCGAAGAGAACCCGCCGATAGCTTTTGAATTGCTCGATCTAGGACGGGGCACCTAGCTGGATTGCATATCAAGAGGGTCGCCCGCCAGATAGCCTCCCCTCGCTTAAAGGGAGGCTTTTTTGTTGGCTTGCAAATCCACTTCCGGGCGCTGCTAACCGACCCGTTGAGCGCCGAATCTTTCCGCGGCCCGAGCCTTGGCTTTTGCCGCCTCTTCCTCGCGATTCTTTGGCGGTGCGTTGGTTTCAAGCGAACGGAGAAGTCGAGTCGAAATGCCGGCGACTTCTTCCACAGCAGCCAGAAACGCGCCTTCGTTGGCCTTAGACGGCTTAGTAAAACCGCAGACCTTTCTCACAAACTGGAGCGAAGCCGCGCGGACCTCTTCCTCGGTAACCGGCGGATCGAAGTTAAAGAGAGTTTTGATATTCCTGCACATTTACCCAGACCTCATCATGATGACGTCACACTTGCATTTTAATGCAATTGACGTGTGTACCAGACGTTTCCGGGGGTAAGCCAGTTGTAACCCTCAGCCCAGGCTGTCTGGGTGTGCGACTGGTTGTCGATATCCATGTCGAAGTAGTCGCCAAACGGGAAGCGGAAGCCATCGGCGAAGATGTAACTGTAACCGCTCACATAGGTCGAGAGCACGGTTTCGCCCGACCAACTGGAGCCGCCGTTCGTCGAGGTACGGTAATAGAGGTTCCAGTGGGGTGCATTGCGCTGATCCATCCAGGCGATGCGGATGTCTCCGGCATTCCCGGCAGCAACTGACGGGAATGCGTGGTCAACACCTGAAGGCGCAAGCGACACGTCGGCCTTTGGAGTCCAGGTGAGGCCCTGATCAGTGGAAGTAGAGAAGTACATCCGCTCCGGGCCGCGGTCAACACTGCCTGAGTTCCACAGCACATAGAGCTGACCGGCGGCGTCAGATGTCATGGCGATGCCGGGACCAAGGAATGCCCATCCGCAACTGAAGGCAGAGCAGTCGGGAGGCGAACTGGAGATATCAAGCAAAGTAGGCGTCCAGGTCAGGCCACCATCCGACGATTTGGTGACGTACAGATTCACCGGGCCTTTAGCCCCGCCGTTCTGCGTGTATCCATTCCAAGAGAAGTAAACATTGCCCGCAGGATCGACGGTGCCGCCTCCGGTAAGCGACCACCCAAACTGCGCGTTCGCATTGACCTTCACCGAGGCCCAAGTCAGGCCTCCGTCGTGAGATGACGAACACCACACGGTCTCCGCGTGATTGTAGGCGACATACACATCATCACCACGTACCGCAAGAATGTCCTTGTCGGTGCCAGCCTTCGTTGAGTTGGCGATCACCGTGGTCCAAGTCTGACCGAAGTCGGTTGATTTGGCGACTTCGATCACACTCTTTCTATTCTGCAGCCAGGACGCGTACACCGTCTCTCCGTCAATTGGATCAACCTTAAGCTGTACGTCGATTTGCTCCACTCCGGCAGCGGTAATCGGGCGCGGCACGGACCAGGATTTGCCGTTATCACTCGAGAGTACAAGATATGCGGTCGAGCTAGCACAACCCTTGCAGCTCGGCGGGAAATCGGGAATCAGCACGTAAACGTGCCCGAAGCGATCGGCGGCAATGCTGGGTTCCCATGTGTCTCCGGGTAAGCTTGTGGCCAGGCGGGTTTGCGCTTGAAAGGTTTGCGCGAAAAGCAATGCGTTGGACGAAGCAACCGTCAATCCGGTAAGCAATAGGACCAAATGCCTAGCAACTGTGCGAGTCATAGAAATCTCCTGATCCAGCGGGCGCAGAAGGCCCGCCCAGCAAGCCGGGCGAAAGTATACACCGACCTGAGGCTAGTGCCTTTGATTTTGGGCTGTGGCTGCTGCCTTGGACTTTGGGTGGTGGCAACTGCGTTTGATTTTGGGTGGAGGCTGCTGTCGTCTTGATTTTGGGTGGAGGAGGCCTTCCGGGCCTGCATTAAACAGAACCAAAGAACATTGGGCTTTAGCCCCTGAGGTACTCTGTGGCGAGCCTAGAGGAGATGTCGCGGTCTCCGGGCTCGGCACACAATTGCAAAATTAAACTATGATTTTATCTTTTTCCCCGCCGGGTCCCACACCGCCGCCGACTCCTTGAAATACGCATGATTGGCCAGATGGCAGCCGATCGCCGCGTTGTTGCCGAACTCCTCGTTTTCGACGACTTTCTTTCGCGAGCGGACTGCATTGAAAAAGTTGGCTTCGTGGTCAACAAGGTCACTGTAGCCGGCCGGTGCGCCGAATACTTCGGTTCCTTCCGATACTTTGGCCTGAAGCGCTACCGGCAGCGGGTGCTCCTGCTGAAATTTCTCCAGATACTCGTTGCGCAGTTGAGCGGGCCAGCCGAAGATGGAATAGCTCTCGGGCTGCGGATGTGTGTCCTGCGGCGTGTAGGTCAGCGTCTGGCCTTGCAGGGTCAGCGTGCCCTTGGTGCCATAGAAGCCGATGTAATCGCCCTGATCATTATTCAGATTGCAGCGCAGGTAGCTGCGGAAATTCGGGTAGTCGTAGAAAGTTTCGATCAAGTCGGGGAAGTCGCGTCCGTCCTTGAAACGGAAAATTCCGCCGGTGGACTGAGCTCGTTTCGCCACCGTGTTCGTCCCGGTGACGAAATGAATGCCTGAGATTGCGTGCACGAAGAGGTCTCCCGGCAAGCCTTCGCCGTAGTCCGTGAAACAGCGCCAGCGGAAAAACCGCTCAGCGCTGAACGGACGTTTGGGTGCGCCATCTAGAAATGCGTTCCAATCAATGGTCTGCTCGCTCGCGTCCGGCGGAATGGGATAGACCCAGGCCCCGCTCGGCGAATTGCGGTCCCAATGGGCCTCGACATGACACACCTCACCGAGCTTGCCAGAATCGTAAATTTCCTTGGCTTGGGCATAAACAATAGAACTAACGCGCTGGCTTCCAACCTGCACAATGCGGTTGCCCTTCTGGGCGGCATCGATCATCGCGAACCCGTCTTCTACGGTGTGCGACATCGGCTTTTCGCAATAAACGTCTTTGCCCGCAGCGCACGCATCTACGAACACTTTGCGATGTTGGTGGTCCGATACCGCGATGATGATCGCGTCAACGTCTTTGCGATCGAGAATCTCTTTGTAACTGCGCGTAGCAGGAACTTTCTTGTTCACCGCTTCCTGGGCGGCGATGTGGCGCGAATCATAAAGGTCGCAGACGGCAACGCACTCGATCCCGGGTACTCGCAACGATGCTGAAAGCAATTCGCAACCCCGCACCCCTGTGCCAATTGAGGCAAAGCGCACAGTATCGCTAGGCGCAACTGGACGAGGCGAAGCCCACAGAGGCTTCGGTTGGAGCAGAGTAAACTTTCCGACGGTCCCGACGGCTGCAGCGCCAGTGCCAACCCGGATGAATTGACGACGCGTCCACGAATTCCTGTTCATGAGTGTTCCGCCTCCTGAAGGTTAAGCGCCATCATGCAACGGCGCTCGCGCAAAGTTATTCGCCCGCGATTATCGCACAAGGAGTCCACCTCTGTTGGAAGGAGAGGTTCACAAGTCGGGTTCAGGATTCCCGCCCATAGTCCGGACCGGTGACGGGTCGAGCCGCCACGGACTACTGACCACCAGCCACTAGACACTGATCACTGACTTACGACTCTACTGCGACCGCAGTACCTGCTCGCTTCTTTCTCTGATTCGATTGCAGGACCTTCTTCCGTAGCCGTAGCGACTTAGGCGTGACTTCCACAAATTCATCGTCGGCAATGAACTCGATGGCCTGCTCCAGATTCAATTGCTTGAAGGGAATCAGCCGGATCGCTTCGTCCGCGGTGGATGAGCGCATGTTGGTCAGCTTCTTCTCGCGCACCACATTTACGTCGAGATCAGTGTCCTTTGCGTTCTCGCCGATAATCATGCCTTCATACACCTCGACGCCCGGGCCAATGAACAGCTCACCACGCTCCTGCAGGTTCCACAGCGCGTAGGAGGTGGTTGCGCCCGCTCGGTCCGACACCAGCGCACCCGTGGGGCGGTGGGGGATTTCACCCTGCCACTCCGTGTATCCATCGAACAGAGAATTCATCACGATAGTGCCGCGCGTGTCGGTGAGCAATTGGCTGCGCAGGCCAATCAGCCCTCGGCTGGGCACGCGAAATTCCAGCCGCACACGCCCATAGCCATGATTGTGCATGTTGGCCACTTCCCCTTTGCGCGACCCGAGCTGCTGCATCACCACGCCCACGAATGCTTCCGGAACATCAACCGTAAGGTGCTCCACCGGCTCCATCAGCTTGCCGTCAACTCGCTTGGTCACGATCTCCGGCTTGCCCACCATCAGCTCGTAACCTTCGCGCCGCATCATTTCAATAAAAATCGAAAGCTGCAGCTCGCCCCGGCCCATGACCTTGAACGAATCCGTGCTCTCGGTCCCTTCGATCCTGAGCGACACATTGGTGAGCAACTCTTTGTCGAGGCGTTCCCTGAGATTTCGCGAGGTCACGTAGGTGCCTTCGCGTCCGCAGAATGGCGAAGTGTTGATGGTGAACGTCATGGCGATGGTCGGCTCGTCAATCGCGATGTGCACCAGCGGCGCCGGATTTTCAGCGCTGGTAATGGTCTCGCCGATGGTAATGCCTTCCACTCCCGCAACAGCGATGATGTCGCCGAGCTCGGTTTCTGTGATATCAGTCCGCTTCAGGCCTGAGAACGAGAACAGCTTGGTGATCTTGGTCTTCTCGACAGTGCCATCGAGCTTCGCGATCCCGACTTCCTCGCCGGTGCGCATGGTTCCATTAAAGACGCGCGCAATAGCGAGCCGTCCCAGGTAGTCGCTGTAGTCGAGATTCGCGACCAGTATTTGCAGCGTCCCGGCTACATCGCCTTTGGGCGCAGGAATTCTCTCCACAATGGCATCGAACAGCGGCTGCAGATTTTCTCCTCCGCCCTTGATGTCCGTTGAGGCCGTACCCTCCTTGGCATTTGTGTAGAGGACGGGAAAATCCAGTTGCTCTTCGGCGGCGTCAAGATCGATAAACAGATCGTAGATCTCGTTCAGCACTTCCTGCGGGCGCGCATCCGGGCGATCAATCTTGTTGATGACCACAATCGGCGTCAGCTTCGCCTCAAGCGCCTTGCCCAGCACGTAGCGAGTTTGCGGCAACGGGCCTTCGCTCGCGTCCACCAGTAACATAGCGCCGTCCACCATCTTCAGCGCACGCTCCACTTCGCCGCCAAAATCGCTGTGGCCGGGCGTGTCCACAATGTTGATCTTGGTCCCGTGATAGAACACCGCCGTATTCTTGGCCAGAATCGTAATCCCGCGCTCGCGCTCGAGTTCGTTGGAATCCATCACTCGCTCCACCACGGCCTCATTGGCGCGAAACGTCCCGCTCTGGCGAAGCATGGCGTCCACCAGCGTAGTCTTACCGTGGTCCACGTGCGCGATGATGGCAATGTTGCGAATACCTGAAGACAAAGGATTCCTTCCCGGAGGGTCTGCGAAAAAAAACTCTCTTACTACTTTACCTTAAGCGAGGAGTTGCACCACTGGCCGGGCACATGTAAATGGCGACTACCGAGGGCTGAGGGGCCGGCAGCTTGGGTTGCGGTCTCCCGATTGCCTGGAGTAGCGACTCACCATCAAGGAGATTGGCAGGCCGACGCAGACCATGTGGGTGATGATGGCGATAATCGTGTTTGACCAGGAAAAGGGCCCGCGCCGAATATTCGAGAGCGGCATGACCAGCCAGTACATGAACAGGTAAACCGCGACCCCGTACAGTATTCCGGAGATGATCGGACGCTGGGTCATGAAGCTAAGCTTCCTGCTGGCAGCATAAAACACGCTGGCTGCCGTAAAAGCGATCAGAAAATGGAGCCCCAGCCCGAGGGCAGCCGTCTGCATTCCGCCGTCAAAGGACCGTGGACCCAGCAGGCCACTTGCGATTCCTTGCAGGATTCTTATCGGTCTGATTCCTCTGCGAGTCCACGCGGTAACGAACGCGGCGGTAATGTCGAGAACTCCACACAGAAGACCCGCCGCGACGATAGCCTGAACTGCCCGGGGTTTCGTCGCAGCAATGTTTGTGGAACTTAGAAATGTCACGTCAGGCACCTTGGGCAGTAGGCAGCCGGTTGCTGGGACCGCTTTTCCTACTAGTTGGGATAATAAATCAAGGGACGGGAGCGACGCGCAATCGTGGCGCTTATCGTCTGACCGGAGCAGGGGCTTTGGAATCTCTCTTTTAAGGGCGGCTCTTCTTCTTATTACTAGTGACGACCCGTATTATTACTAGTGACGACCCGTACTTTTTCCCACGGTCGCTTCGGACGCTCTGTTGTAGGCTTGTCGCGGTCCGCGATGCGGTCGTACTGGTAAGCCTCGCTGACTGTGCCCAAAGATTCGTTATAAAGGCTGGGCAGATTGAGGGCTTCCTTCAATTCTTCGCTGAACTGCTGCAAAGCTTTCAGATGATCGGCGGTGGCCGCGACTTCGGTCTTTGAAGTCTTCAGAACCTGCTGGTAGCCGCGGTTGATGAGCTTGGAAATTTCTCCACTGATCAGATAACCAGGGTAGGCGAAAATCTTCACACCCTCGTCGCCATCTTTCTGGATCGCCGCCGAGACATTGTACTTTTTCAGAAACACGCGCCCTTGCGTACCCGGTGCTTCGATCAGATCAAAACCGTGATCCCGAAGCCACTGCACGGCGTCTTCGTATGTGCGTTCTTCTACCTTGGTTGTCATTTCGCTCCTAAAAGCCGTCGTTGGTCGTCGGTCGCTGGTCGTTCGTCATTGGCCAAATTCTTAGCATCAGCCTTCTATGATTCAGGCCAACGACCGACGACCGACAACCGAAAGCCACCAACGACTGATTCTTTAGATGCGCTACTAACCGTGCCACACCATACCCGCGCCACTGTATCCCCGATGCGTCCTCTATAATCTAACGACAAGTCGCCGGTTTGTGTTCTCCGGCAACATTACGATGGTCACGAGCGATGAGCTATCAGCCGTCAGCTCTCAGCCCGAGCGAAGCGCCGATTTTAGCTGAAAGCGGATAGCCGACGACTGATAGCTGACTCTCAGTGCGGCCTTCAATTACAAAATTCGCAGTGGCAGAGCCTCCGTCGAGTTCGAGACTAGGCGAGCGTAGCATATCGCTCATCGGCAGCACGCCTTTGCTGCGACTCGAGCGCATCGCCCCCGATCTGCTTAACGTTCAATTCCTTGGCAAAGCCGAGTGGTACAACCCCGGAGGATCAGTCAAAGACCGCGCCGCGTTCAACATCGTGAAAGAAGGTCGCCGCAGCGGAAAATTCACTCCTGGCAAAACTTTGCTTGATTCGACGAGCGGCAACACCGGAATTGCCTATGCCATGATCGGCGCTGCCGAAGGTTTTCCGGTTACGCTCTGCATGCCGGAGAATGTCTCCGTCGAGCGCAAGCGCATCCTCTTTGCCTACGGCGCAAACATAGTTTATACCGACCCAGCCGACGGCTCTGACGGCGCCATGCTTGCAGCCCGCGAACTTTACGCCCGCGAGCCGGAAAAATATTTCTACGCGGACCAGTACTCGAACGACGCCAACTGGCAAGCCCATTACCATGGCACAGCCACCGAAATCTGGCAACAGACCGAGGGACGTATCACCCATTTCGTCGCCATGATGGGCACCAGCGGCACTTTCGTGGGAACCGCGCGCCGGCTGAAAGAGTTGAACCCAGCGATTCGCTGCATTTCGCTGCAACCGGATTCGCCCTTCCACGGAATCGAAGGCGCCAAACATATGGCCAGCGCCATCGTTCCGAAAATCTATGACCCGGCACTGGCAGATGAAGATATCGGAATCTCCACCGAGGATTCCTATGCAATGGCAATTCGACTGTCGCGCGAGGAAGGCCTGTTAGTCGGAATTTCCGCCGGGGCTGCGATTGCTGGATGTTTGCAAGTCGCGCGCACACTGCCAAAGGATCGGGAAGCGGTGTTCGTCACCGTGTTCCCTGACTCCGGCGACAAATACTTAAGCGAGAGATTCTGGACCGAAAGATAAGAATTGAATCATCGGGGGATTGAATCATTGAACTAAAGCTGCTAGCTACTAGCTTCTAGCAAGCGATACTCGGTTGCTAGTAGCTAGAAGCTACGAGCGACGGTTTGGATCCATTGATTCAATCCCCCGATGATTCAATTCAGAGATTAGAGTGCCGAATCTTCAGAACCAAGTCGCTCAAGCCCACGCCTTCCGCGCCCTGCATCGCGGAAAGATCTTGGTGCTGCCGAATGCGTGGGACGTCGTCAGCGCTCGCCTAATCGAAGCATCTGGCTTCAGCGCGATTGCCACCACCAGCGCCGGAATCGCTTTCAGCCTCGGTTATCCCGACGGAGAGAAGATTTCGCGCGAAGAAATGCTGGCCGCTGTCGCACGCATCGCAGCGGCGGTAAAGGTTCCGGTTACCGCTGATGTCGAAGCCGGCTATGGTGATCGGCCAGACGATGCAGCAGAAACCGCCAAGCGTGTGATTGCAGCCGGCGCTGTCGGAATGAATCTCGAAGATGCGACGCATGATCCCCAACATCCGCTCGCAGACTTGTCGTTGCAGCTTGAGAAGATTGCAGCCGTACAGGAAACCGCACGCACCCTCGGAGTTCCGATCGTTTTGAACGCGCGCACCGATGTTTACCTGCGAGAAGTGGGGACACCAGACCGATACCCCGAAACTCTCCGGCGGCTCGCCGCATTTCGCGATGCGGGAGCGGATTGCCTGTTTGTTCCCGGTTTGCGAGACGCAGAAACCATTCGGCGACTGGTGGCAGAGTTGAAACACCCGGTCAACATTCTTGCAGTGCCGGGATCCCCTTCCATCCCCGAACTCGAAAAGCTTGGAGTGGCCAGAGTCAGTCTGGGATCAGGTACGATGCGCGCAGCGCTTGGCGTCCTGGCCAAAATCACACAAGAACTGAAGAGCACTGGCACATATGCAAGCCTAGAAGGCGCACCCTCTCACGCAGAACTAAATCGGCTCATGCGATTGTCCCCTGAAGATGACCCGCATTGAACTCGTGACATCGATTAAAGCGCCCGCCGAACGCTGCTTCGACTTGGCGCGCAGCATCGACCTCCACATGGCCTCAACTTCTGGAACAGGGGAACGAGCCATTGCAGGAATTACATCCGGCTTGATCGGCCCGGGTCAGGAAGTGACTTGGCGAGGGCGTCATTTTGGCTTCATGATTTCCCACACTAGCCGGATCACAGCATACGACCGCCCCAGGCATTTCCAGGATTGCATGACGCGAGGCAGCTTCCGAAGTTTCTGCCACGATCACTTTTTCGAAGTACAAGGTGCCTACACCGTGATGAAAGATGTGATGCAGTTTGAGGCACCGCTCGGGGTATTCGGATCATTTGTCGAGGCGGTATTTCTGAAACCCCATATGTTCAGGCTGCTAATCGAAAGGAACAACCATATTCGCCACGTCGCCGAGAGCGGTGAGTGGCAGCGATATCTTCCCACAGGAGCCTAGGTTCACATGAAGGCATGCTGTGCTGGGGGCTGCCCGCGCGGATGTAACATTAAGCCGTGCACAAGCTGGCGCAAACAGTGTTCGCGTATATCGAAAAGAACGCATTGTTGCGGCCCGGCGACCGGGTAGCCGTTGCGATTTCAGGTGGGGCGGATTCCGTGTCTCTACTCCGCCTGCTCATCGAGCTTCGGGGTGAGCTAGGGATTGTGCTTTCATGCGTGCATCTCAATCACAAATTACGTGGCGCGGAATCAGACCAGGACGAGCAATTTGTCCGCGAACTGACTGCCAATCATGGACTACCGCTGGTCTGTGAAAGCTGCGATGCCAAACAGCGCGCTACTCAGAACAAAATGAGTCTGGAAGCGGCAGCGCGGGAAGTCAGGTACGAATTCTTTAAGCGATGTCTCCGAAATCGACCTCTGGAGAAAATTGCCACCGCTCACACTCTGGACGACCAGGCGGAGACAGTGCTGTTGAAACTTGCGCGTGGAGCTGGGACGCGCGGGCTGACGGGAATCTATCCGAAAGTGGCCGTCAGCCATCAGCCGTCAGCCGTCAGCAAAGGCCACGCGCGCGGCTACATCGTGCGACCGCTGCTTTCAACTTCGCGAAAAGATCTCGAAGCCTATCTGGTTGAAATCGGTCAGGGCTGGCGCGAAGACTCGAGCAACCGCGACTTGCGGCATACCCGCAATCGCATCCGGCACGGGATTCTTCCGCGCTTTGAGCGGCACGTGAATCCATCGGTGCGCCGGGCCTTGTCCGAAGCAGCCGATATTGCAAGGGCCGAAGAGGATTATTGGACAGACGAAATCGCCATGTTGCTTCCTGAGGTCTGGAACCGTATTGGGGACGCCGGAAGCTTGAACTGCAAACGGCTTAACGAGCTTCCTCTGGCTGCGCGAAGAAGGCTGTTGCGGGCCGCTGCCAGCTCGCTTGGATTGCGGCTCGAATTCGCTCACGTGGAAGAAACCTTTGCTCTCGAAAATGAAGGCTCTTCCTCGGCCCTTCCGGAGGGCTGGGCTGTCGTCCTGCATGCCGGAGAGCTGCGTTTCCAGCCAACCTCCGCTGCGCCATCCGATTACGAATACGACCTGACCGTACCCGGGAGAGTTGTGGTTGCGGAAGCGGGCGTTGTCATCGAGGCGTTAGCGGTAGCGGGAAACTCCGGCTCCGAGAAGTACAACCCCGAGCACCTGCTGGATGCCAACTCTGTTACCCGAGGGCTCACCGTACGCAACTGGAAAGCGGGGGAGCGCTTTTGGCCGGCCCACACCAAAGAACCACGCAAGATAAAAGACCTGCTCCAGGATAGGCACATCACCGGCGACGACAAGAAACGGTGGCCGGTCGTGGCGAGCGGCGATGAAATCGTCTGGGTCCGCGGACTTGGCGCAAGGAGAGATTTTCAGGCCAAGAACGGGCAAGGGGTTCTGATTCGCGAATCTCCCATCCTGGTTTAGAAGGCCTAATCCGGCATGTCTGTCGTCTGATGTCTGACAATCGTTCTATACTGCTGCATTCAGTTGAGAGTTAAGTTGTTTCGTCATCGCTATGGCTGAAACTACGCAATCCGCTAATCTGAAAATCATAATCACGACTGAGCAAATCCAGAAGCGCGTGCGGGAGATGGCGCGCCAAATCTCTCACGATTATCAAGGGAAAACCGTTCATGCTCTTGCCGTCCTGGAGAACGGGTTTATCTTCCTGGCTGATCTCGTCAGAACGATTGAAGTCCCTGTAATCTGCCAATTCATCAAGCCTCGCTACCGGTCTCAGCTCACCGACGATCTGGGCGGAGTGATGGAAATTTTTTTTAGCCACGAGCTGGAAATCAAAGGCCAGCACGTGCTCCTGGTCGAGGGACTCGTCCACTCCGGGGTAACAACCGAGTTCCTGATGAACGACTTTCGGGCACGAGGAGCAGCTTCAGTGAAAGTGATCACCCTGCTCGACCGGCAATCCGCCCGGCGCGTGCAACTGCAACCGGACTACTTCGGATTCCTCGTGGATAACGCTTTTCTCGTAGGCTACGGCCTGGGCTCCCCAGAGCAGACCAACCGCAATCTTCCGTATTTGGCCGTTTCGTCCTGAATTGAAACAGGCAAGAAAAAGCGTCGTCGGGCCTCGGTCGTTGGTCTTTCAACGCGGGCCTTCAATGTCTCGCCTCGAATGGTCGAAGGCAAAGGAGCATCCGAAAACAGCGGATCGCAGGATCATGACCGCCACCCGGAAGGGCTTGGCCAACGACCAACGGCCGACGACGCCTTCCCGTGACCTAAGTTATACGAACATCCTGCCGCATTTTTTGCTGGAGCGGGGTAGAATAGCTGGAGCGGCATTTTGTCGATCCAAATTCCGGGACCAGCATCTAATCTACTGGGAGAGGTGCAGTTCCGCCGGGTTCCCCACCGGGGCCCTCAACACACGCGCTTCTGAGCGGGTTGAGGTGGAAGGCAGGCGGCCTTTTCTCAGGAGCTTTTTCAGTGAATTCAACGGTCAAGACGATCATTTTTTGGGTAGTGATTCTGATCTCCGCAGTGGCCTTGTGGCAAGTTGTCAAAACAGCCAACGCCGGGAACAAAGTCAAGGAAATCAACTTCTCGGAGTTCATGGCAGCTGTGGATCAGGGCAGCGTCAAAGACGTGACTCTGACGGGCATGGAAGTAGCCGGGAAGTCCGGCGATGGCGCGCAGTTCCACACAACCGCGCCGGCCAATTATCCGGAAATGATCAAGAAGTTGCAGGAAAAGAATGTCAGTATCACGGTTAAAGACGTAAGCAACAGCAGTTGGGGCTGGCTGGTGAATCTATTCGCACCCCTCGCGTTGCTGGCGGCCCTCTGGTATTTCATGATCCGGCAGATGCAGACCGGCGGAAACAAGGCGCTTTCGTTTGGCAAGAGCCGGGCTCGCCTGCTCTCAATGCAGCAAAAGAAGGTGACGTTCAAAGACGTTGCAGGCGTGGACGAAGCCAAAGAAGAGCTGCGCGAAATTATCGAATTCCTGCGTGAAGCGCAAAAATTCCAAAAACTAGGCGGACGGATTCCGAAGGGCGTGCTGCTGGTCGGACCTCCCGGAACCGGCAAGACCCTGCTGGCGCGGGCCGTGGCAGGCGAGGCCAATGTTCCGTTCTTCTCGATCTCTGGTTCGGACTTCGTAGAAATGTTCGTAGGCGTGGGCGCGTCGCGGGTGCGCGACCTGTTTGAGCAAGGCAAGAAGAATGCTCCCTGCATCATCTTCATTGACGAAATTGACGCTGTCGGTCGTCATCGTGGAGCGGGCCTTGGCGGCGGACACGACGAACGGGAACAGACTCTGAACCAGTTGCTGGTCGAGATGGACGGCTTCGAGTCCAACGAAGGCGTCATCTTGATGGCGGCGACGAACCGCCCTGACGTGCTCGATCCGGCCCTGCTGCGGCCCGGACGTTTTGATCGTCGCGTAGTGGTCAACCGTCCCGACGTGCGCGGGCGTGAAGAAATCCTCCGCGTGCATACCCGCAAGATTCCTCTCGCCGACGATGTTGATCTTTCCGTTCTGGCCCGTGGTACACCGGGTTTTTCCGGCGCCGATCTCGCCAACATGGTGAACGAAGCTGCTCTTGCTGCAGCGCGGCAGAATCGCAAGGCTGTGCTCATGTACGATTTCGAGCTCGCCAAAGATAAAGTTCTGATGGGCGTTGAGCGCAAGTCGCTCCTGCTCTCAGAAGAAGAGAAGAAGGTCACCGCTTATCACGAGGCGGGGCACGCTCTGGTAGCGGCCACCATGCCTAATTCTGATCCTTTGCACAAGGTGACCATCATCCCGCGCGGCATGGCGCTCGGCGTAACCATGCAGTTGCCGATTGACGACAAGCACAACTACACCAAGCTATATCTGGAAACCGAGATCGCCATCATGATGGGCGGCCGCCTGGCGGAAGAGCTCTTCCTCAACCAGATGAGCACCGGTGCCGGCAATGACATTGAGCGCGCGACCGAATTGGCCCGCAAGATGGTTTGCGAGTTCGGCATGAGCCAACTTGGGCCGCTGACTTTCGGCAAAAAGGAAGAGCAAATCTTCCTGGGACGCGAAATCAATCAGCATCGCGACTATAGCGAAGCCACGGCAATCAAAATTGACGAAGAAGTGAAGCGCCTGATCGGCGCGGGATACGAGACCGCCAAAGGCATTCTTGCGGCGAATCGTGAAGCCCTGATCAGGATCGCTCTCGCCCTCCTCGAACGTGAAGTGCTGGACGCAAACGAAATCAAGCTGCTCATTGAAGGCAGGAACCTGCCGAAGATTGTGCCGCCTCCGAAGAACGACGATGGTGTGCAGCATGTGCTAAAGCCGGAACCCGGACGTGGCGGGCTAAAGGGCGAGCATCCGGCGCCAGCGTAAACGGGTTCGCCGCTGTGTGGCATCGAGAATAAGCTGGCCATTCCTATGGCCGGCTTATCAGTGCGCCGCAACTGAGTAGTTGCAGTCACCGAAATTGCTCCGCGCTTTCGGTTTCAGCTTTTCCGACCCATCGTTTAGATCCCGCGATCCTATCGATTTCATGGGCCGGGTTCAGTACGTTCCCTGGCGTGCTGCATCCCTTCAGCACCCCGCTTGTGTTGACCATTCAGCGTGACCGAAACAGTTACTTCCGGAACTGCTTATTGCTGGCGGAATTGATGTGACCTCCGTAATCCAACGTCCACGTGCCAAACAAAACCTAAGAGGCTTTAGTCGTCCTCATTTTTGCCGATAGACCCTACGAGACCCCCATGTCCTCCCCCAGCGCTCCACCACAAGCAGGCACTGCTGTTGCTCCGGCACCTGCACCTGCGCGATTTTCTACCGCCGCGTTACTGGCTGCCATGTTGCAGAGCTCCGCGAAAATCAGCGATCTTTTTTTCTCGCCGGGAAAACCGCCGATGGTGGAAGTGAACGGACGTCTTGTCCCTACCGGCCCCCGCGCCTTGACCGCCGACGACACTCGCCATATCGCCGCCGAACTAATCGGCGATAACAAACACGCGCTGGGCAATCTGCGCGAACACGGTTCGTGCGACGTGTCCTACGCTTGCCGGGTTCTTCGCGTTTCCGCGTAAATGTGTTTATGCAGCGCGGCAGTTGCGCCATCGTCATGCGAGTAATTCCCAGCAAGGTACCGGACTTTGCTGAGCTTAATTTGCCTGCGGAACTGCAGCAGGTCATTGCTCTGCGTAATGGGATCGTGCTGGTGACTGGGCCAACCGGGTCCGGCAAGTCTTCCACTCTGGCCGCTATCATCGATCTCATAAATAAACAGCAGTCCATCCACATCCTGACAATTGAAGATCCCATTGAGTTTCTGCACGGCCATCAGAATTGCATCGTCCATCAGCGCGAGTTGCACAGCGACACAACCAGCTTTGCCCTGGCCTTGCGTGCGGCGTTGCGGCAGGCCCCCAAGGTGATCCTGGTTGGCGAGATGCGCGACCGGGAAACCATCGAAATCGCCATGGAAGCTGCCGAAACCGGACACCTGGTCATGTCAACCCTACATACCATTGACGCTTCCAAAACCGTGGAGCGAATTGTCGGAGTCTTCCCGCTTGCCGAGCAGCACGCCATCCGCAACCGCCTGGGGAAGAGTTTCCGCTACATCGTCTCCCAGAGGCTTATTCCCCGCAAAGACGGCGGGAGGGTTGCGGCCATTGAAATCCTAAAATCCACGTTGCGCACCCGCGAATACGTCGAAAAAGGCGAAGGCGAAGGCAAGACGCTGCTCGACGCAATGCGGGTTGGGACAGCTGAGGGTATGCAGCACTTCGACGGAGAAATCGAAAAACTGATTCGCGCGGGGACCATCGATTTCGAAACCGGCCTCGGCTACGCCACGAATCCTGGAAACCTTCGTCTGGAACTCGCCGACTTTGACCCTTTCCTAGCAACGCCAGCGGCAGAGGCGTCCTAGGTACTCACTATCTGGATTTGGAACACTCAAGCGTAATTTGGCGCGACCCCACTTCGGCAATCTGATAATCTCTCTTGCCGGTGCCCCGTCAGGAGGATGCCCGCCATGACGCAAAAAAGAACTGCTTGTTCCGTGATCGGCGTTGTGTTGTTCTTGGGTGCCAACGTTTGTTTCGCGGCCGACCAGTACGCGGTCACCTATGAACGCAATGCGACCGTGAAAATGCGCGACGGGGTCACTCTAAAAGCGGACATTTTCCGCCCCCAGGCTGAAGGCAAGTTTCCCGTTCTCCTGCAGCGCACGCCTTACAACAAAGACAATGGCGTTGAATTTGGACTCAAAGCCGCGGCGCGCGGATACGTGGTCATCTTCCAGGACGTGCGCGGGCGGTATGCATCTGAGGGCGAGTGGTACACGTTTAAAAACGAGCCGAACGATGGCTATGACACGGTGGAGTGGGCGGCGGCGCTTCCGTATTCGAATGGTAAGGTCGGAATGTTCGGCGGCTCCTACGTTGGAGCAACCCAAATGCTTGCGGCCATTGCGCATCCGCCGCATCTCGCGGGAATCTGTCCGGTAGTTACGGCCAGCAATTATCACAATGGCTGGGCATACCAGGGCGGCGCGTTCGAGCAATGGTTCGCTGAAAACTGGATTTCGGGCTTGGCGCAAGACACGTTTAACCACGTTGTCCAAAAAAATACCAATGCCCTGCATGGAATTTGGAAGCAGCCCCTCACCAGTTATTCCCTATTCAACTTTGCCACATCGCCGACCGATCCCATCTCTACTGCTTCCCTGGCGCCGTATTTTCTCGACTGGCTCGATCATCCCAGCTATGACGATTACTGGAAGGGTCTTTCGATCGAGGAACGTTTCGGCGACATCACGGTTCCCGCGCTGCATATTGCCGCGTGGTATGACATTTTTCTTGGCGGCTCGCTGCGCAACTACGAAGGCATCAAGACCAGCGGCGGGAGCGAAGAAGCACGGCGCGGACAGAGACTGCTCGTCATCGTAGGAGGCCACGCCGGCAATGGCCCGAAGATCGGGGACGTTGATTTCGGACAAGACTCGAAATTTGATGAAAACGATACCATCCTCCGCTGGTACGACTATCTCTTTAAGGGCGCTCAGAATGAGTTCGCGTCAGGCAAACCTGTCAAAATTTTCGTGATGGGCGCGAATCAGTGGCGCGAGGAGGAAGGTTGGCCCCTGCCCCGAGCGAGCAATACAAAATACTTCTTGCACTCGGCAGGGAAGGCGAATTCATTGCGCGGAAACGGCAATCTTTCGGCCGCAGCTCCCGGCAAGGAATCGCCTGATCAGTATGTTTACGACCCAGCAAATCCCGCGGCAACCGTGGGTGGACCATTGTGCTGCGACTCCGAGCGCTGGGCGCCGGGGCCGCGTGATCAGCGCCCGGTCGAGGCGCGGGACGACGTCTTGGTCTATTCAACTCCGCCGATGGCGCAGGACTTAGAAGTAACCGGGCCCATAAGCCTTGAGCTCTATGCCAAATCTTCCGCTGTAGACACGGATGTCACTGCCAAACTGGTTGACGTGTGGCCGGATGGGTTCGCGCAAAATCTCACCGAGGGAATCATTCGCGCTCGCTATCGCGAATCGCCGGAAAAGCCGGTGCTCATGAACTCGGGCCAGATCTACAAGTTCGCAATCGACCTGTGGGCCACCAGCAATGTCTTCAAGAAAGGGCACCTCCTGCGCCTGGAAATTTCCAGCAGCAACTTCCCCCGTTTTGATCGGAACCTGAATACCGGCGAGCTTCGCTACCTAAAATCGAGTGATGATGCACGACAACAATTCGTGGCTGCAACCAACTCGATCTATCACGATGCCGAGCACCCGTCGGCGCTGCTGCTGCCGATCGTGCATGCGAAGTGAGCCGCAATGCTGATTGGCGTGATCTCGGACACGCATGGGCTTTTGCGGCCGGAAGCAGTCGCCGCGCTGCAAGGTTCCGCTCGAATCATCCATCCCGGGGACATCGGCAATCCGGCCATTCTTAGCAAGCTATCTGAGATCGCCCCCGTGGCGGCCGTACGCGGCAACGTAGATCGCGGGGCATGGGCGCAAATTCTTCCTTTAACCAATGTGCTCGAAGTTGAGGGCGTCTCGATTTACATCCTGCACAACCTGGACGAACTCGACCTCAAGCCGGACGCCGCGGGATTCGCGGCCGTGATTTACGGCCACAGCCACGTGCCGAAGCAGGAAACGAAAGGCGGCGTGCTCTATTTCAACCCTGGAAGCGCCGGCCCAAAGCGGTTCCGGCTTCCCGTGACCGTGGGCAAGCTGATCGTCACCGATGGTCGGATCGACACCCAGATTGTGCAACTCGTGCCCTGATCAGAGATCTTGTCGCGCTTTTCTTTGCGCTCTTCGCGTATTCTCGGCGTACTTTGCGGTTAAAAGCTTTTGAACCTCCAACCCCTTACCATAAAGATGGGCCAAGTAGGCCGCGTTATTCCATTAGAATCGCAGCCAATGTCCGATGGATTTGACATCGCAGCAACCAGGGGAACTGCGCGAAGAGGACGATTAATCACGCCACACAGCGAAGTTCACACTCCGGTATTCATGCCGGTGGGAACTGCCGCGACGGTAAAAGGCGTGTCCCAGGATGTCCTGGAAGACTTGGGCGTTGAGATCCTGCTGGGAAACACTTATCACCTGTATCTACGGCCCGGCATTGACCAGATCCGCAAACTCGGAGGCCTGCATTCGTTCATGTCCTGGCCAGGGGCAATCCTGACGGACTCCGGCGGATTTCAAGTGTTCAGTTTGAGCGACCTGAGGAAGGTCACGGAAGATGGCGTGACCTTTCGCTCACACCTGGACGGTTCCTCTCATTTCTTAAGCCCGGAGAACGCGATCGAAGCGCAGATCGGCCTGGGAGCGGACATCATCATGGCGTTTGATGAATGCACGGAATATCCAGTGGAGCCAGAGCGGGCGCGCGCGTCAATGGAGACGACGCTGCGCTGGGCGGCGCGTAGCAAGAAATATTTTGAGGAGCATAAGCAGGAAATACCCTGGCACCGAGCCCACGTAGGCCCGGACGCCCTCGTCCGGGCGGGCGAGCTTCGCTCGCCTGATGCCGAGCAAAGCTCGGCCGGGCGGGTGGGGGCACCCGCCCCTACGCAAGCTGAGGCGGCACAATCCTTATTCGGCATTGTTCAAGGCGGGATGGATCACGCACTTAGAAAAGAATCAGCGGAGCGGACTATTGAACTTGGCTTTGACGGTTACGCAATTGGCGGACTGAGCGTAGGCGAGCCTCGTGCCCTCACCCGCGAGATCGTCGAGAGCACGCTCCAGTACCTTCCCACCGACAAGCCGCGTTACCTGATGGGAGTCGGTACTCCCGAGGAAATTGTCCAATACGCGAATCTCGGCATCGACATGATGGACTGTGTCCTTCCCACAAGGGCGGCGCGGCACGGGCTGCTGTTCACTTCTGAGGGGAAGATCTCAATCAAACAGGCGCGCTACGCCGGAGACCAAGGGCCGCTCGATCCGAACTGCTCCTGCCGGGTGTGCCAGCGCTACTCGCGAGCCTACCTGCGGCATCTGTATGCTGCCAACGAGGTACTTGCTCAGGTCTTGAACACCATCCATAACCTGAGTTTCTACCTTGACGAAATGCGGCGCGTCCGGCATTCTATTTAACTTGGGAAAGCGCGCGTTTTCTTTCTGGCGGGCATTCGGCAGTTCGCCATTCCAGGTGGTACCTGTTTTGCAAGGACGTCCGGGTCGTCCGGTTCTGAATACACATTAGCCCCCGCGATCAATCGCAAACGGCTGAGGCACTGAGGGCCTGGAAAGGGCCCCAGAGCGGGTATGGCTCCAAGAGTGGAATCAGCATCTCATGAATATATACAGCTTGGTTTTACAAACTGGTAGTAGCCCGGGCTGGTTGGGGATCGCTCCCCTCATCTTTATTTTCGCCATCTTCTACTTTGTTCTCATCATGCCGCAGCAGCGCCGCCAGAAAAAGTGGCAGGCCATGCTGGGCGAAATAAAGACCGGAGACAAAGTGACGACTACCGGTGGGCTACGGGGAACGATTGTCGCGCTCAAGGACGACTATGTTCATCTCCGAGTTCCGCCTGACAATCTGCGTATCGAGGTGAGTCGAGCGTCGATTGCTTCAGTTACGACGCCGGAAGACGCAGCAACCAAGTAACCGGTATAGAGGGATTAAGGATTTTGGAGCAGTTGTATCGGTCATGAATAAGAATCTGGGCTGGAAACTCGTTGTCATCGTCGCCTCACTGCTGGTGTTTGCCTACGGCATTGTTGGCGTCCCCAACGGCGTCTCTGGAAGCGCCCTGCTGGCATCTTTGCAGAACCGCATTCACCTCGGGCTCGATCTTAAGGGAGGCACGCACCTCATCCTGCAGGTTCAGGTAAACGACGCAGTCAACGTGGATTCGGACAATGCCGCTGAGAGTCTGAAAGCGGCAATGCGCACAGCCAAGGTCAACTACGCCGAGATTACGAAGCCCGACCCAGTCACCCATCCCGAGCAAATTGTGCTCAAGGGCGTTCCTCCCGAGTCGAGTTCCGACTTGCGTACTCTGGTGCAGGACCGGTTGCCGGAATACGATCTCACTTCCGGCCCGAACAGCACCTGGACCGTCACCATGAAGCCGCAGGCGCTTACGGAGATGAAGAACCGGGCAGTGACCCAGGCCATCGAAACCATCCGCAATCGGATTGACGCGTTGGGCGTGAGTGAGCCGATCATCGAAGAGCATGGACTTGGGCAATATCAGATTCTGGTGCAGTTGCCGGGCGTAGATGATCCCGCGCGTGTCAAGGAGATTATGCAGTCCACAGCCATGCTGGAAATCCGGCAGGCGGTGGCCGGGCCCTATTCCAGTCAGGAAGCAGCCCTCCAGGACAAAGGCGGGGTGTTGCCCCCAGACGTAACTCTGATGCAGGGCAAGAGTATCGGAACGAAGGACAGCGAAGGCCCGGCGTGGTATTTGGTCTCGCGCGTGCCCGCAGTGACCGGAAAAGATTTGCGTTCCGCTGATCCCTCGCGCGACGAAAATGGCCAACCGGCGGTGAGCTTCACCCTGACCAACGAAGGCGGTCGCCGCTTTGCTGCGTTCACCGGATCCCACATTGGCGACAATTTGGCGGTGGTCCTTGATAACCGGGTTCAGGAAGTGGCCGTTATCAAAGACCAGATCAGCGACCGCGGAGTCATCAATGGGCGGTTCACCGACCAGCAAACCAAAGATTTGTCGATGATTCTGCGTTCCGGCGCTCTGCCGGCGGGAATTAAGTACCTCGAGGAACGGACAGTTGGGCCATCTCTTGGAAGCGATTCGATTCGCGCCGGCGTGCGCGCGGCCGTTATCGGCTTGGCTGCCGTACTAATTTTCATGCTTGTGTATTACCGCGCTGCCGGGATTAACGCTGATTTGGCCTTGATCCTCAATCTCGTAATCCTGCTTGGCTTCCTCGGCTTCACAGGTGCAACACTCACCTTGCCCGGAATTGCAGGCGTCATATTGACGGTCGGCATGGGCGTGGATTCGAATGTGCTGATTTTCGAGCGCATCCGCGAGGAGTTACGAAACGGCAAAACGCCGCCCTCAGCAGTGGAACAGGGGTTTGGCCATGCCTGGATCACCATTGTGGATACTCACGTCACCACTATCGTTTCCGCGATCATACTTTTTCTTTTCGGCACGGGTCCGGTGCGTGGCTTCGCGGTTACGTTGAGCTTTGGGCTGTTTGCAAATTTGTTCACCGCCGTCTTTGTGTCGCGAGTAATCTTTGATTGGATTTTGAGCCGCAAGCGCGTGGGCGAGGCTTTGAGTATTTGATGTCATCCCGAACGCGCCCGCTCAAGCGGGCGGGAGAGGGACCTCACGATGCGCTGGCAGTTTCTCGGGCGTGAGTACAGTCGGGATGAACTGCAGGACGATGCGGCGCTCGGCGTTGCCTTACGGCATCGGTTTGCGAACTGAGGTAAGGTTCCGACAAGATAAAGAGGGTTGAAGGGGCGTTACACAGAGTGGAATTTTTTAAGAGCGCGAACATAGATTTTCTCGGCAAGAAGTGGTATTTCATCGCCTTTTCGCTGATATTCAGCGTGGCTGGAATCCTCTCGATGCTTTTCTGGCATGGCCTACCCTTGGGAATTGATTTCCGCGGCGGCACTCTTGTGTACGTGAAGTTTTCCCATGAGCCCAATGACAATGCCGTACGCGCGGCAATGGATCGAACCGGACTTCACAATGTTCGCATCCAGCGTTTGGGGCAGGCCGGCAGCAACGAGGTTCTTATTGACGTACCTCAAGAAGAGACCAGTGAACAAGCACTCGATCGTGGAAAAACGCAGATCATCAATGCTCTGCAAACCAACGCCCCGTCGGGAAAACAGGATCTGAACAACACCAGTTCCCTGACCCTCACTTCTTACCTTCTGGAAAAAGACCCGCTACATCTCGGAACCGATGCTCAGCAGCGCTACTCTGCCATCGCCCAAGCCGTTGTGAATTATCGCGACAAGGGCAAAGGTGGGGTGCTGGCCAGCATAGATGAACTGAAGGGAGTTGCCGATCCCGCCGTGCTCGCCTCGATTCAGGATGGCTTCTTTCTCTCTGACTTTGGTGTCTATCAGGTAGAGATTGTAGGTCCGCAGGTAGGGGCCCAGTTGCGCAAGCAGGCGATCTTGGCGACCGTCTATTCGCTTGCAGGCATGTTAGTTTACTTGGCGTTCCGGTTTGAGTTGATCTATGGGGTGGCCGCAGTGATAACGGTCTTTCACGATACCCTGATCACCCTAGGCGCCTTCTCTCTCACGAATAAACCTATATCCCTCACAGTGATAGCGGCGATCTTGACCCTGATCGGCTACTCCAATAACGACACTATTGTCGTTTTTGATCGCATACGCGAGAACCTGAAAACGATGCGGCGAGAGAAGCTGGCCGACGTGGTCAATCGCAGCATTAACCAGACCCTTAGCCGTACCATCTTGACGGCGGGTTTAACATTTCTGACTGTGCTTGCTTTGTACCTTTTTGGTGGCGAAGTATTGCACGGGTTTTCCTTTGCCCTGGTTATAGGCATCTTAATCGGGACGTATTCTTCGATCGCGATTGCTGCTCCGATTCTGGTGGCCTACCAAGACTGGCGCTCGGGTCGAAGCGGCCCTAGCAAGTCGCCGGTTATGGTACCCGCAGGGGGCAGCCCAGGACGACGAGAGAAGGCAAAGGCTAAAGCTTAGTTCGTGATCCTGAAGTAGGTGTTCGCTCTGGTTGGCTGTGCAGTGCTGTTAGCAGGGCTGCTCCCCAGAAGAAGAAAGGCAAGCAAGAAAGCGGGAGCAAAAAGAAGTTGGCCGGTGTCTAAAGCATGGTAGGTCTGTGCAGGGAGAAAACTTATGTTTGAGGATAGCCTGATCGAATCGGGTGGAAAGCTAAAAACCGCACGAGGGAAGACAGCGTTCTTCTCCTTCGGACTGCAAGCTGTAATCATCGGTGTGATGGTACTGATCCCGCTGCTCTTCACGGAGGCTTTGCCGAAGGCGCAGCTAATGATGGCGCTGGTTGCGCCACCACCACCGCCTCCCCCACCACCACCGCCCGCCGCCGTCAAGGTCGTAAAACAAATTCAAACCGATATCGTTAACGGGCAGCTTCGCACCCCCACCAAGATTCCAAAGAAGGTGGAGCTCATCAAGGAAGAAGAGGCCCCTCCGCCAATGACGGGAGTGGTCGGCGGAGTGCCCGGTGGCGTGCCCGGCGGCTCCATGAACGGAGTGATGGGTGGAATCATTGGCAATACGGCCATGGCCGTCCCTAAAGTCGCTGTGCAGCGCGTACGCGTCTCACAGGGCGTGACAGCAGGTCTGGTCATTCACAGAGTGCAGCCTAACTATCCGCCACTGGCAAAGACCGCGCGCGTGGCCGGGACTGTGCAGTTGGCCGCGATCATCGGCAAAGATGGCACCATCCAGAACCTGCACGTGATCAGCGGACATCCGTTGCTCACTCAGGCAGCCCTGGATGCAGTTAAGCAGTGGCGATATAAGCCGTACGTTCTGAACGGTGAGCCAGTGGAAGTGGACACCACAATCCAGGTCAATTTCACGCTTTCGGGCGGATAGTCGAACTGGATGGTTTGCAAGTTTTGCTGGGCCGGCGCCGCCGGCCCAGGCGATTTCAAATTCGCAGATCAACAGATAAAAAGATTCCGAGGAGGAAAGCAACTCATGTTTGCAGATCATACAGCACCACATTTGGTAGCTCACCTTTCGACGACCGCCACTTGGCTTTTGCAGGAGGCGGCGCCGCAATGGGATCCGATCTCGCTTTGGAAAGCGATGGGTTGGGTAGCCCGCGGCGTAGTCGTCATTCTTTTCATTATGTCGGGCTGGTCTTTCGGGGTGATGATTGACCGGTATATGGCGTTTAACGCGGCCCGCAAGCAATCTCGGCAATTTGCTCCGGCAGTAGCAGGCGCGTTGCGCGACGGCAAAATTGACGAAGCCATAAAAGTGGCCGAGCGCAACAAGAAGAGTCACCTGGCCAAGGTTGTTACCGCTGGCTTGATGGAGTTCCGCGCTCACCAGGACAGCACTGATATTCCCGGCGAGACTATTGAAGCCTCTAAGCGCGCACTGGAGCGCACTGAGGCGATCGTTCACGCCGAATTGAAGCGTGGCCTTGGCGGTCTCGCGACCATCGGTTCAACCGCTCCCTTCGTCGGCCTGTTCGGAACCGTGATGGGCATTCTGAACGCCTTCAAAGGTATTTCTACTGAGAAGGCAACCGGACTCGCCGCCGTCGCTGGCGGTATTGCAGAGGCCCTGGTCACCACCGCTTTCGGATTGCTGGTCGCTATCCCTGCTGTGATGATGTTCAACTATCTCACTGGCCGCGTGGAAGCGTTCGACGTTGAAATGGACAACTCGTCGAGCGAATTAATTGACTACTTCCTGAAGCGCCGGGGAGCGGTACGCCGATAGCAGGAACTGTGGAGGCGCGGGCAGTCTTCGCCCGTGCGTGACGGGCGAGACGCCCGTCGCTCCATATTGTCGAGTTGCAGGGTTCGGTGCTGATTTTACCGAACCCGCCTCCTCAGGAGAGAAATCATGGGAATCGCAGTTAGAAATGAAGGCGCAAAGGTCAATTCGAACATCAACGTGACGCCCATGGTGGATGTCATGCTGGTGCTGCTGATCATCTTCATGGTGATCACACCCATGCTGCAGAAGGGCATCCCGGTTGATTTGGCAAAGGTGAACAATCCCGAGCAGATGCAGGACGCCGATAAAGAAGACGCTCTGATCGTCGCTATAGTGCGCGATGGCCGGGTGTATTTCGGTAATGATCCGATTCAGCCCGATCAGCTCACCAACAAAATCAAAGACCGGATTGCAAACCGTCCCAACAAGATTGTGTACGTTCGCGCCGATGCCAGGGCAAAGTACAAGTGGGTAGTTGAGGTTGTGGATAATGTCCGCGCCGCTGGAGTTGACGATTTGGGCCTCTTGACCGACCAAAAGAAGCAGCAGAATCCTCCTCCGCCGGGCACACCGCAGCAGCCTGTAGCCGGCGGGACCGAATAAGATTCGAAGGAGATTTTTATGGGAATGGCAATTGGCTCGAGCCGGGGCCAAACTTGTGAGATGAACGTAACCCCGCTGATTGACGTTCTGCTGGTGTTGCTCATCATCTTTATGGTGATCACACCGCTGACGCCGCACGGACTGGATGCCCTGGTGCCCCAGCCACCACCGCCGAACCAACCCAAGAACACCCAGCCTGATCGAACCATTGTAGTGCAGGTCATTGACAAAGGCCCGGGACAAACTCCGGGGGTCAAGATCAATCAGGATGATGTGACCTGGGACACGCTGCAAGGCCGCCTGACGGATATCTTCAAGTCGCGAGCTGAGAAAGTGATGTTCGTAAAGGGCGACGACAATATTCCATTTGCCGATGTCGCCAATGTAATTGATATCGCGCACGCTTCCGGCGTGGACAAAGTGGGTCTGATCACCGCCAAGATTGAAGCCGGCGGTTAAGCCGAATTCAGGCGGCCGGGTAGAGACGTTGCTGGCAACGTCTAGCTGACGTAGGGCAGCTGCGTCTCTGCGATATTAGTTCGTGTGATATCGTATGCGGCTGGGTCTGTGCGCAATTCCTGCGAGGGGGAAGACGAATTCATGAAAATAAGCCTGAGGGTTGTGGCATTAGCGGGCGCGCTGGCGATCGCGCTTACTGCGACGGGTTGCAGTAAGCTGAGGGCGCGCGACCAACTTAACAAAGGCGTCGCCTCCTACAAAAATGCCAAGTACGAGCAGGCCATTGAGCACTTCAAAAATGCCGTCGACTTGGATCCAAGCCTGACGAACGCGAAGATTTATTTGGCCACCGCATACCTGGCGCAGTACATCCCGGGCGTGGATTCACCCGAGAACCTGCAGAACGCCAATGCAGCCATAAACCAGTACCAGTCAGTCCTTGAGAAAGACCCGAAAAATGTAAACAGCATCAAGGGCATCGCCTACTTGTATCTGCAAATGAAAAAATTCGACGATGCGAAGACTTACTATCACAAGGCCATTGATCTCGATCCCAACGATCCTGAAGCTTATTACTCGGTCGGCGTGATTGACTGGACAGAGGCCTACCAGCCGCGGATGGAAGAACGGTCAAAACTGGGCCTGCGGCCCGATGAACCCCTAAAGGACAAAAAGGTCTGCGCCAAGTTGCGCGAACAAAACGGCGCAGTAATACAGGATGGCATTGATACGTTGAATAAGGCTCTGCAATTGCGCCAGGACTACGACGATGCCATGGCATACATAAATCTCTTGTACCGCGAAAAGGCGGACCGTGAGTGCGACCTGCCCGACGAGCGCGCCGCTGACCTGAAAACGGCGGACGAGTGGGTTGATAAGACCATGGCCGCGAAGAAGGCCAATACCGAAAAGAAAGCTGGGCCGCAGGGCATCACCATGGACCAGCAGAAGTAACCAGAGCCAAGTCAACCCCATCAGCCTCTCTCGCGAGAGGCTTTTGTTTTTTGTCCCGCTGAACTTTATAGTACGGAGTCCAGCTGTACAAAACGGTTCAGGGCCACGGGGCGTCACAGGAAACATGTTCAAGAAAATTCTGGTCGCGAATCGCGGTGAAATTGCAGTTAGAGTCCTCCGCGCATGCCATGAGCTTGGAATTGTGGCGGTTGCGGTCTATTCCGAGGTGGATCGAGCTTCGCTGCACGTGCTTAAAGCCGATGAAGCTTATCTGATAGGACCTTCCTCCCCTGCCGAGTCTTACCTAAACATTGAGCGCATTGTGAATACCGCGAAACAATGTGGCGCGGATGCAATCCACCCTGGTTACGGCTTTCTCTCGGAGAATCCCGCATTTGCCACCGCCTGCCGCAATGCTGGAATCAATTTCATCGGGCCTTCGCCGGAAGCAATCCAGCTGATGGGATCAAAGACGCGGGCGCGGCAGCAACTGGAAAAGGCTGGTGTTCCATTCGTTCCAGGCACATCACATGGCCTGGAATCATTCGCGCAGGCGTCAGCCGTAGCAGCAAAGCTGGGTTATCCAGTAATGCTGAAAGCCGCAGCCGGAGGCGGGGGCAAGGGAATGCGGCTCGTCACAAATGAAAGCGAGCTGGCATCATCACTCGAATCGGCGAGAAGTGAAGCCCTGCGTGCATTCGGTAACAATGAAGTTTATTTGGAAAAGGCAATTCAGTCGCCCCGGCACATCGAAGTGCAGGTCTTGGCCGATGAGCACGGTAATTGTGTTTATCTGGGGGAACGTGAGTGCTCGATCCAGCGTCGTCACCAAAAAGTTTTGGAAGAGTCGCCGTCCGCGGCAATGACTTCGGAAATGCGCGCGAAGATGGGCACGCTCGCGGTCCAAGCGGCGCGGGCCGCGGGATACACAAATGCGGGCACAATCGAGTTTCTCGCCGACAGCAGCGCGAAGTTTTATTTCCTGGAGATGAACACGCGTCTTCAAGTCGAGCATCCCGTGACGGAACTGGTCACCGGCTACGACTTGGTCCAGTTGCAGATTCGTATCGCTGCCGGCGAGAAAATCCCGTTCACTCAGGACGATGTTCGTATGCGCGGTCACGCTATCGAATGCCGCATCTACGCTGAGGATCCCGAAAACAATTATTTCCCCAGCCCCGGCGAAATTACCGCGCTCTCGGAACCTGCCGGGCCGGGGATCCGCGTGGACAGCGGAATTTACCAGGGGTGGAATGTCCCAATCGAATACGATCCTCTACTGGCCAAGCTCATCGGCTGGGGTGAAAACCGCGAACAGGCCATTGGCCGCCTCAAGCGAGCTCTGCGGGAATACTTTATCGGCGGCGTGAAAACGAATTTGGCGTTGTTCCAGCGGATTCTTTCTGATCCGGAGTTTGTTGCAGGAAAGACCGACACGGGATACCTGGCCCGATGTCCGGAAATTTCCGGACAGGCACAAGCCGGAAACGATCCGGAACTGGCCGCGATCGCAACTGCAATTTTCTACGCCCTCGATTCTGAAGAAAGCGGGAGTGACGGACCGGCTCTTCCGGCAACGCACTCCAACTGGAAACAAGTAGCGCTGGCTGAGGGCCTGAGATAAGCATGCGCTGTGAGATCACCGTCGGCGATGTGATCTACGAAATCGAGCTTACACCCGTGGCAAGCACGAGTGATACACGCGAGAAACCCGCCACAAGCTGGTCCTGCAAGCTCAACGGGCGCGAGGGTCTGGTGGATGCGGTTCAAATCGGTCCCGACACGCTTTCCTTGCTGCTGGAAGGGAAATCCATCGAGGTTAGGCGCGAGTTCAGCAGAGAACGTCAACAAATCTTGTTGAACGGAACCTCCTACGAAGTCGTGGTTCGCGACCCGCGATCATTGCGCAGCAGAAAACGGACGGGAAGCAGCGACGAAGGCCCGCAAAGGCTGGTTTCATCCATGCCTGGCAAAGTTATGCGGATTCTCGCCCGCGAAGGCGACCAGATTTCTGCAGGACAGGGAATCATAGTTGTCGAAGCTATGAAGATGCAGAACGAGATCCGATCGTCCAAGGCGGGAACGCTAAAAAAACTACTCGTGCGTGAAGGCCGGAACGTAAACGCTGGAGAAGTGCTTGCGATTGTGGAATGAACCGCCCGCCGTTCACTGGACTACCCCGTTCTGGTCGAGCACACGTTGCGCATAATAGTTCTCCACCTTCGCTTCGTTGCGCACGGTTTCCAGGTATGCCGCTTTCAGCAGTTGCTCGCGGCGGCCTTGCAGGTTGGCTCGAATTTCCTGCTCCACCCGCGGGTCAGAAATGTCGCGCTGGCCGGACGGCTCTGCCGCCAATAGTTTGACAATCTGAAATCCCACAACTTTCCTGTTCGCAGGGTTTGTCAGAGTAATCACCAAAGTGTGCTGGCCGGGCTTGAGCTTCATAACGCTTTCCCGAGTGGCGACGTCGGTCTGTTTAAGGGCGGATTCAGGCACAATTCCAATATCGCCGCCATTGGCCGAATTCGAGCCGTCCTCTGAGTAGGTCATCGCCAGGGTCGAAAAATCCTCGCCCGCCTCAAGGTGTGCCAGTGCGGTCTGAATTTTCTTGCGGGCATCGACTTCGTTCCGGGCCTTGTTCGGGATGTCACGGCCCTGCGGATCGGGAACGGCGGTCACCAGAATGTGCGCAATATGGTAGCGGGGCTCAATTAAGTTGTACTCGGCTTTGTGCTGTGTGTAATATGCAGAAATGTCCTGCGGAGTGATGTTGATCTTTGAAGTCACTTCCTTGTGCACAACTTTGTCGGCGGTCAGCGCGCGCCGAATGTCTCGCTTGAAATCATCGAGAGAGAGTTTCCGTTCCTGCAGTCTCTGCTTGAACTCTTCGGCGCTCCAGGGAGACTTGATCTCGTTCAACCTCTTGTCCACTTCTTCATCGGTGGCCAGCAATCCCAACTTTTCGGCGCGATGCATCAGAATCTGGTTCTCGATCAATGTTCGCAGAATACTTAGACGCATGCTGGTGGCTTGCTCTCCGCTAACTGCCTGATTCGATCCCGCGGTCTGGTTTTCGAAATACTTTTCCACATCGGCACGATAAATTTTTTGCCCGTCCACCATGGCGGCAACATCGTCGCCCGGGTGTTTCATGCCGCAAGACACGGACAGCACCACGAGTGCGAGGCCTACACACAGGACAAGCGTGTTCCTAAGACTTGAGTTCAAATTCAACTTTTCCTCCCATGGAAAAAAGGGTCAGCGTTGGGTGGCATGATCGGAAGCGGCTTCCCCGGAACTGGCGGCTGTGGCCGGTCCGGCATGCGCCGGAATAGGGACACCGGCCTGGCGGAGTGCGCTGTCGAATAGCGCGCGAAATTCGCCTACTGGACGAGCTCCGTCAATCATTTCTCCATTGACGAACATCGTGGGTGTTCCAGTTACCCCGAGGGCTTCGCCCTCCTTCACCGAAGCCTTGACTGCATCGGCGACCTGGGCTTTGATGCACGCCTGCAGCTTCGCCGCATCCACCTTGAACTTCTCGGCTTCCTTCATGGTAATGCGGTCGAGAGCGGCAAGTTGGTTGTCCAAGCCCTTTTCGGAGTTCACTGCCTGGCGGTTGGCATGGATGTAGTCAGCAAAATCCCAATACGCATCGTTGCTCTGAGCGGCGAGGCAATTGGCGTTGACCGCCGCGTGCATGGCCCAGGGATGAATCTCAGACAACGGAAAGTCTTTGTAGATGAATGCCATACGGTCTCCGTACTCCTTCAGCAGCTCGGGAAACAGCGTTTCATGTATGCGTGAGCAGTACGGACACTGAAAGTCATCGTAGTTCACCACGACAACTTTGGAATTCGGATTCCCGCGGACTGGGCGGCCCTTTACGTCGATTTTTTTCATTACTTCCGCATACGGGTCTTTGCTCAGATCCATCTTGGTCATTCGAATCAAAGTTTTTTGGTCCTTCGAAAGCAAAAACTCATAGGTCTGCTTCTTGCCATCGTTGTCGAAGGTCACAGTGAGGGCGTCGTAGTTGGGAAAGTCGCTGGCACGCAAAGGGGAAAGGTCAACTTTAACAGTGGCGGGAACGTTGTAAGAGGCTCGCAGTTGATGTTCAATACGCTGCGACAACTCAGAAGGTGCGAGCTGCGCCGAGCAGCCGAGACAGATAAGCATCACTAGAATGAAAGCGCGTTTGCACAACGTCACCAGAAACCGCCTGAGCATGGGAAATGCTCAAATTATCTCACACGGGCGGGGTTGAGTTGGTTCGCGGGGACTAGGGAATTCATCGAACCTGAGCGGAAGCCTTCCAAATCAAGGGTCACGAACTTGAACCCCAGCGCCTTGAAAATACGGGTAAACTCAGCCGCCATTTCGGCGCTCAAGGCAAGTGGCATTTCCTCACGAGCAATCTCGATGCGTGCGATTTCACCATGATGACGCACACGTACCTGCCGGAACCCCAGTCGCCGAAGTGAATCTTCTCCCGCTTCAACGGTGCTCAGCGCCTCGGTGGTCACCGGACGGCCGTACTCGATCCGAGAGGAAAGACACGCGGACGCGGGTTTGTCCCAGATGCGCAGGCCGGCCTCGCGCGCCAGGTTGCGAATCTCGTCTTTGGTCAGTCCCACGTCGAGAAGCGGCGACGCCACCCGGTGCTGTGACGCCGCGACTTGGCCGGGCCGAAAGTCACTTTTGTCGTCAAGGTTCACGCCGTAAGCGACGGTTTCGAATCCATGGGTTCGGGCAAACTCTTCCATCACTGTGAAAAGCTCGTCCTTGCAATGGAAGCAGCGGGAAGCGTCGTTGCGCACGTACTCCGGACGGTCGAGCTCGTCCGTGCGAACCACTTCCAGGGGAATGTTTTGCTCGCGCGCGAAGGCGATTGCATCCGCAAGCTGAAAGCGCGCAAGACTGGGCGAATCGGCAATGATCGCCAGCATATTGTCGCCTAGCGCTCGATGCGCGGCCCAGGCGAGGAAAGCCGAATCGGTCCCTCCAGAGTAGGCGACTAGCGTTCGTCCCATCGTACGGAGCCGCTGGTCAAGGGCCAAGAGCTTGCCCGGAAGCTCAGGTGCGACTGTCACAGAACTATCTTATGACGAAACCCGTCCACATGTCTGAGGCTGATGAACTAAAAAAGCCGGTCACTTCGCCTAAGGTTTCCGAATGCGCCCACATTCGCCAACCCAAACGTGAAGCGGAATTGATTCTCATTGCGCACCGAAGCAAGGGCAAACCGCCGGTATTCAACGTTCACACCGCAACAATCCCAGTTGTATGCGATTTGAGCTGAACCGTATTGCAACTGGTTTACATGCGCGTCAAAACCCAAATTGACCGCGCCGCTAAACCCTAATCTGTTCAGGCCCCCATAACCCAGCACAAACCGGAACTGGTTAAACTTCTGGGCCACCTGCGCGGCACTGGCTGCCGACAATTCTTCCGGGACATGCAAAAATGCGTTCCCTGCACCTGTCGTGAACTGGCCAAAGTGGTGATTAAACAGGACCGTACTGGTGTTCACGCGCCCAGCCCAAAAATCGTAGTCGAGGTCCCATTCCAAATCGCTGCCGGGTGCGGGCGAAACTCGTAACCCGGAGATAAGCGGTGAGAGGTGACGCGCGTCCGTCAAGAATGCAATTCCGGCCAAATCAACTGTGCTGGTGAAAACGTTACGCCTCCCGGGGAGAAGGGCGCCACCAAACGTTGGGTCCAGAAAATACTTCTGTGTGAGTTCCCAGGTCACAATTTCGCGAGTCGCAGGCTGCTCCGGGCAGGATGGCTCCGCTGAACGTTGCGTTCGCTCCCACGGAATCCGATTAGGCGTAGGCGCGGCACCAACCATCAGGGCCGGCATGCCTTCCGGCCCGCAATTCTGATTTTCCGGTGAAACTCTCTTTGCGTACAAACGATTTACCAGGGAATACTCGACTTCATTTGTGTCGCTGAGAATGTCCCGTTCGTCAAAGCGAAGGATGTGGGCGAAATTCTCGACTCCGGTCACATAGGTATAAGTTATTCGCGGCTCGACGACGTGCTTCCACTTGCGACCCAGAATTTCGGTGTTAAAGATGCGATCTAGAGCAGGAGGGCGCAATTCGACCGACCCTTGCAAAGCCTTCCGATTGATAGCTTTTGACAACGCGGTTCCCACGTCGGTGAGCGCGATTCCACCTGATGGGAGCAGTTGTTGCGTGTAGATGGTGTCGCGCAGGGAAAGTTCCGGGCGAAAGCTCCAACCGCGGAACAGCAATGGAAGCGATACCACTGGGTTTAGATCGAACCGCCCCAGTAGAGGCCCGGTACTAAAATCCGGCTCACTGCGAGCCACGCCCTCCGCAGCCGCCTCAATGTTCCCATGGAAGGGCGACTTCCACAGCTGTTGATCTACGCTCGAGACCTCAACCCCCGGCGCGTGCAGGATGGTAACGACGTCGCCCGGCGTAGTGCTCTGGAAATCCTGATAGCGGCTGGTTGTGGCATTCATGAACAAACCGCCGGTGGCATTCGACAGAAAAGCTTGTGAGCGGACTTCTGAATTGATCGCCTGCGCAAAAACATCGCTGAATGCCAAACGAAATACGTATGAGCTGAGGTAGTCAATGTTCGCTACCGCGCGAATATTGTGGGCGAAAGCGCCCTCCGAGTTGAGGCGGACTTCGGTCCCCCCTTGACTGACCCCGTTGAGCCCGCGATCAAGCACACTGAAGAACGTTAGGTCTGCAAAGGAGTCTTCCGTAGGACGCGCGCGAAACTCGCCCTGCGGCGCCCAGCCCCGGCGGGAAAAGTATTCTGCTCCTACAAACAGGTCCATGCTCGGATTAATCGCCCAGAAAACCGATTCGCCGGCCGTGTAGCCCCGCGTCGAAGAGTGCCCCAGGTTTGGGATCAGGAACCCGGATTGCCGCGGAATTTTCTGTACTGGATGGGTTGCGAATGGGAAATAGAGCACCGGAATCCCTTCCACACGAAAATTACTGTGATAAACCTTCGCATTGGCCCCGGCGTCCACGACCACCTTGTGCGCGAAGAATTGCCATTTGGGGCGCGGCAACTCGCAAGTGGTTATTGCGCCGTCGATCACGACGTAGTGATCGGGACCGGTCTTCTCCACAACTTTGCCGGTGAAGAAGAATGGGTTCGAGGTTGTAAAAATGGTTCGGCTCTTCCGGAGCCTCAGTCCAATGCTTCCCTTCACGTCCTCGAACCTGCCGCTCTCTTTTCGGACGTTGTAAGTGCCACGTGTGGCCTGGATGTGCTCATCATTGGGGCCGCCTTCAAGCAGCAAATGACCTTGCGCCTGCACTTCCCCTGAATCTGAGTCATAAGTGATCTCGTCGGCCGACAACGTGTACGTGCCATACTCGATCTTGACCGCGCCGAGCAGCTTGTAAATTGGCCCATCTTTTTCCTGTTGCTGGGCCCGTATGGTGATGGGAAGCGATGGTTTGCCAGTCGGCTCAGGACCAGTTTGTCTAGCGGCCGACGGCGGATGCAACTGGCTGGTAACTAGCGTGGGCGCGAGTAGCAGATGACAAAGCACCGCCGCCGTGATAAGCAATCGAGTGCGGGAAGCCATCGGGAGCGCAAGGGGTCCGGCACACATCGCGGGACTTGGCGTGAAGGTAGCACGTTGGCCGCTCTTGAGGCAAAACGCAAGTTGAGCGCATTGTTCGGTATCCGGCATGAACCCATCTCAGGCCCAATCCGATTCTGATCCGGCGTCCACCTACTTCGATCCCGATGAACCTGATATGAGTGAAGAGCAATTTGCCGCCAGTCTGGATGTCCAGAGCTCTGAGGTGCAGACCGACATTCAGGCCGGGCCGCCGCGCTTCGTCGTGGACGCGCCGGAAGTGCCGGAGAAGCCTCTCAATCCACAAACTCCAACCGTGTGGGAACCGCGGCCCCCGGGTGTTCCGCACGAGCGAAGCTCGACGACTACCGGTGCAAGCGCCGAGCCGCCAGCTGTGGACGTGTGTTCCGACGAAGCGAAGTTCGAAGGTTCGGCTTTGGATTGGCGCGATCAAGTTGCCGCCAAAGTTACGAACTATAAATCACGCCGGCCGCGAAAGGAACGCTATCCCTCTCTACAGCTGCAGTTTGAAACGGGCGCGGATGGCGTTCCGAGATCCACGCGGCCCGATCAAAACGTAACTTTCAGCCAGTCCATCGCCATCCAAAACATGGAATTGCGACCGGTCCCCGTGATCTCTACCGAGGCAACGGCGCGAGTAATTCAATTCCCGCGTTCCGCCGCCGCGCCTGTTACCAAGGATGAGCTCGCCGATCCTGTCATGGACCGGCCTCGCATCTTGGAGGCCCCTGATCTTCTCCCTCCTCTTCCAGCAATGGGAGGAATTCTGATTGAACCGGCCATCCAACCAGAACCGGAGCGCAGAGCCGGATTCGAAATGCCATTGCAATCCGCCGCGCTCTCGCGCCGTTTCTTTGCCGGCGCGTTTGACGCGGTTGTCGTCGCAATCGCGCTCACAGCATTCGGATATATCTTTACGCGAATCGTAGGGACCGTACCTCAATGGCGGACTGGTGTCGAGCTCGTTGCAGTGCTGCTGGCTCTGCTATGGCCTGCCTATCAGTACGCCTTCTTGGTCTTTTCTGGTGGGACTCCTGGATTACGTGCCGCCAAGCTTCAGGTAACTCGCTTTGACGGCGCACCTGCCTCACGAAGCCTGCGCCGTTGGCGCGTGATCGCGTCCCTTCTTTCCTGCCTTTCTCTTGGCCTGGGATACGCTTGGTGCTTCCTCGATGAAGACCAACTCTCCTGGCACGACCGCATCACCAAGACCCATCTCGGACCCAAATAACACATGTGGCGCGATAGCATGTGTGGCGCGGGCGCCCTCGCCCGCGTTCCGACACAAGACCACCGGGTGCCCCGTCCTTGTCTTTCCGTCTTTTGGAAAGACAGGGCGGCGGGGTTTCGGCTTTGATAACGAGCAGGGCATCAGCCGGGTGATGCGGACTTCTTTGCTAACATCGTTCTGTGACCACAACTTCCCCTGTCCGAGTGCGATTCGCCCCTTCTCCCACCGGTCATCTTCACGTCGGCAACGCGCGCACGGCTCTCTTCAACTGGCTGTTTGCTCGGCAACGCGGCGGAGTAATGGTCCTTCGCATCGAAGACACCGACGTGGATCGCAGCGAAGCTCGTTTTGAAGAGCAACTCATCGGTGACTTAAAGTGGCTTGGCCTTGACTGGAACGAAGGCCCCGACGTGGGCGGATCGTTTGGACCATACAGACAATCAGATCGCCTGGCGATTTATCGTGCGCATGCTGAGAGATTGGTGAACGAGCGCAAAGCTTATCTCTGCTTCTGCACCGAGGAGGAGCTTCAGCGGGAGCGTGAACGGGCCACGGCCGAGCACCGGCAGCCGATTTACTCAGGGAAATGTCGCGGCATTGACTCGGCAGAGGCGCTGCGTCTCCGCTCAGGGGGCGCGGCATGTGCGATTCGCCTGCGGATCCCTGAACACCCAATCCGCTTTCACGACATTGTTCACGGCTCGGTCGAGTTTTCGAACGAAGTGGTGAGCGATCCCATCATCCTGCGCTCCTCCGGAATGCCGGTCTACAACTATGTGGTCGTCATCGATGACGCGCTAATGAAGATCACTCACGTGATCCGCGGTGACGATCACTTGTCGAATACTCCGAAACAAGTTGCGTTGTACGAAGCCCTGGGATGGCCCGTCCCCGACTTCGCGCATCTTTCCACGATTCTTGGGGCAGATCGCGAGCGGCTGTCAAAGCGGCATGGCGCAACTTCAATCGCAAATTTTCGCGACATGGGAGTCCTCCCCGAGGCATTGGTTAACTATCTGGCGCTGTTAGGTTGGGCACCCACCGGAGGAACGCGAGAGATATTTTCGCGCGAGGAGTTGGTGAAGGAATTCTCGCTCGAGCGGGTCACCCCGTCTCCCGCCGTGTTCGACATGGAGAAGCTGTACTGGTTGAACCGGCACTACATTAAACAACAGCCGGTAGAGAGGCTTGCGACAGTAGCAAGGCTGTATTTTGCTAACGCTGGACTTCTGCAAGAACCGGTTGATTCAGCAACGAAAACCTGGTTCGACCAAGTGTTGGCACTTCTGGCACCGTCCGTGGATCGGCTCGATCAATTGCCTGAGCGTGCCAATCTGATTTTTCACTACGCCGCGAATGCCGCATTGACTTCTCCTGACAACGCCGAGGTTCTCGCCTGGCCGCACACCGATGAAGTGCTAACTAGGTTCACGGTAAAGATTCTCGAAGATGAGTCCGCGCGCGAAGGCAATTTGACTCCCGAGGAGTTCAAGAAAATTGTGAACGAAGTGAAGGCGGAAACTGGAACGAAAGGCAAAGAATTGTTTCATCCCATCAGAATTGTCGTTACCGGATCGCACTCCGGCCCGGAGTTCGACAAGCTGATTCCAATTCTGGAGGAAGGAAGCCATTTACCCCTGCCCAAGCACGTACTCAATGTGTGCGAACGAGTGGAGGAGTTTGGGAAGGCTAGGACCAAATAAATCATTCTTGTTGTCTCTAGGAACATCTCGCGAACGCTGTTCGGCGACCGAAAAAAAAGACTTTAACCGCAAAGAGTGCAAAGATCGCAGAGAAAACCTCTTCGGTTGATTTTCTTTGCGATCTTTGCGCCTCCTTTGCGCTCTTTGCGGTTAAAAGCTCTTGACCTTGACTCTCAAAGCAAGTGCCGGAGCGCCGGTCCGAGCTCTGGATACGCGGATTGAAACCCGTTCTCGATCAACTTCTTCGGTTCCACTCTCGCACTTGCCAACAATCCTTCATCCGCGAGTTCTCCAAATGCCAGTCGCGCCGCGAACGCCGGAATCGGCAAAATTGCCGGGCGCTTCAAAACCTCCGCCAGAGTTCTGGTGAACTCAGCATTAGTGACAGGATTCGGTGCGTTCATGTTGACTGGCCCCCTCAAAGCTTCATGCCGCAAAATGTGATGAACGGCTGAAACCAGATCGTGAATATGAATCCAGCTCCACCACTGTTGGCCGCTGCCGATCTTTCCTCCCACTCCGAGGCGAAACGGCAGCAACATCTGCTTGAGCGCGCCACCGTTATTGCTCAGCACTATTCCAATTCGCAGGTTCACGGTACGAATGCCGGCCTCAGCTGCTTGCGCAGTTGCCGATTCCCACTCGCGGCAGACTTGCGCAAGGAATCCTGCGCTGGAAGAACTCCCCTCATTCAGAATTTCAGCGCCACGACTACCGTAGTATCCAATTGCCGAAGCACAAATGAACGTCGTCGGCAGCTTCTCAGCTTTCGCCAGCGCTCGCGACAGGTTCTGCGTGCTCACGACGCGACTCTCGCGAATCCGGGTCTTCTTCGCTTCCGTCCAGCGTCCAGCAACGCTTTCACCCGAGAGGTGGATCACAGCATCAAATCCGGAGACAAGCTCTGGCGGGACCGCGCGCATCGGATCCCAGCGGATTTTATGGGCGCTTGTAGCAGCGTGACGCACCAAACGGTTGACTTCGTCGCCCTGTGATTCGAATGAAGGTACGAGGGCGGAGCCGACCAGTCCCGAAGCACCGCTGATGAGGATTCGGGCCATCGCGAACAAATGTATCAGCTCAGCCCTGCCGTCGGACGAAGTACCGTCTCCACTACCCTGCGTCGGCGATGAGGTAGTAGCTATAATCAGAAACAAGGAAACAGGCGACCCGGCGTTTGTCCGGTAGCCGATTCGCGGGCGGGGGCGCCCGCGCCACACCGGCCTCGCACTCCCGGCGGCATCGCTTTTATGACGACCTTACGCGAACAAATCGCGACCAACGTCCTTACGGTGACGAAATTCCGCGAACTTTTGCGGGAGATGCGCGAGAACCGTCCAAATGACGACTTGGAACTAGTTCGCAAAGCCTACGAATTTTCGCAAAAACACCACTCCGGCCAACAGCGGGCGTCAGGTGAGCCCTACCTGGTTCACCCTCTGGAAGTCGCTCTGGTTCTGACCGAAATGAAAATGGACGCGGTCGCCGTGGCCGCGGGCCTGCTGCATGACTCCGTCGAAGACACGTCCGTAACAATAGTTGACATTCGCAAAGAATTCGGCGAGCAGGTGGCGCACATTGTCGAGGGCGTAACCAAGATCAGCAAAATTGATTTCTCCACGCGCGAGGAGCAGCAGGCCGAGAATCTCCGCAAGATGATGCTTGCCATGGTAGATGACATTCGCGTCGTGCTCATCAAGCTAGCCGACCGCTTGCACAACATGCGCACCCTCGAACACTTGCCGCCTGACCGTCAGCAGAAAGTTGCGCGCGAGACTCTGGACATTTATGGCCCAATCGCGCACCGGCTGGGCATGGGCAAGATTCGCGGCGAGCTTGAAGACCTCGGATTTCGCTATCTGGATCCCATTGGCTATGAGCAGGTACACGCCGCGGTCGAAGCCCGGCGAAAAAAAGGTGAGCACTTCCTTTCCGGGGTTGAGCACGTACTCCGCGACAAACTTCAGGAAGCCGGAATTACGGCCAAAGTCGAGAGCCGCATCAAGCGTCTTTACAGCATCCACAAAAAACTTCTGAAACAGCACATCAGCGTTGATCAGGTTTATGACCTCTACGCCATGCGCGTGATCACTCGCTCGGTGCAAGACTGCTATGGGGTGTTGGGCATTGTGCATAACGTCTGGCGTCCCGTGCCCGGGCGAATCAAAGATTTCATTGCCATGCCTCGCCCGAACCTTTACCAATCGCTACATACTTCGGTGATTACGGAAGACGGCACCAGCTTTGAAATTCAGATTCGCACCGAAGAAATGCACCGCATGGCGGAGGAGGGAATCGCGGCGCATTGGAAATACAAAGACGGCCCAGTTTCCGCGCAGGACGAGCAACGCCTGGCCTGGCTGAGGCAGGTGGTCGAGTGGCAGCGCGACGTTTCTGATCCCAACGAATTTCTCTCCACGCTGAAAATCGATCTCTACCCCGAAGAGGTTTACACTTTCACGCCCAAGGGCAAGGTCGTAGTTCTGCCACGGGATTCCACTCCCATCGATTTCGCTTACACCATTCACACCGAAGTCGGCCACACCTGCGTGGGAGCCAAAGTCAACGGGCGGATGGTTCCCCTCCGCCACAAAGTGCACAGCGGCGACATTGTAGAAATCATTACGCAGGCTGGACACAAGCCGAGCCGCGATTGGTTGGGCGTAGTGCGGTCGTCGCGCGCGCGCAACAAGATCAAACATTGGCTCAATATTCATCAGCGCGAGCGGGCAATTGAAATCGGGAAGAAGCTGATTGAAAAAGAGGCCCGTAAATATCGCATTTCCCTGAAAGACATCAAAGACGCAGATTTCCAGCGCATCGCGTCCGATTACGGCCTGGGCCAGCCCGACGACTTGATGGCCGGCATTGGCTACGGTAAATATTCGGCACGCCAGATTCTTGGCAAGCTCGCGCCCGCCACGGAAGCTCCGGCCCCCGCAGAAGATGAAGGATCGGGAGGGATCAGCAGCGTCGTTCGCCGCGTGTTTGGCGGAGATCAAAGCAACGCCATCCGCGTCAAAGGACACGGTGACCTACTCGTCTATCGCGCGCGCTGTTGTAACCCGATTCGCGGAGAAGCTGTCGTGGGTTACGTCACCCGCGGCAAAGGCGTCGCGGTGCACTCGGTGAACTGCCCCAACGTGCTCAACCTGATGTACGAACCGGAGCGCAAGATTGACGTCGAATGGGGCAAGGAAGAAGGTGCTCCGGTCGCCTTCCCGGTGAAGCTAACCGTGTTCTGTGACGACCGTTTCGGCATGCTGAAGCAGATCACCGCTATCATCAGCGATAGCAAAACGAACATTCGCAACATCGAAGCGCGCACCTCGAACGGCCAGGCGAACGTAGATGTTGTAATCGAAATCGAAGACCTTAAGCATCTTGAAGGAATTATTCACGGAGTGAGAAAAATTCCGGGCGTGCATGACGTGCAAAGGTTGCAACGGGTTTAGCCATCAGCCATCAGCTTTCAGCTTTCAGCTTTCAGCTAAAATCGTGAGGCAATCAATTCATGCGTGAGGCCATTGGCTGAACCCGGTCAGCAATTTCGAATGTGGATAAATTGTTCGGCAGCACGCGGGAGGGCACGGCTTCTAGCCGTGCCCTTAAACGTAACCAGCAGACGGGCTTCAGCCCCTGAGGTCTGAAGCTGTAATTTGAGGTTGCTACGAGGTTGAAGCACGGCTCAAGAAAGTTGGTCCCATGCGCGAAGTGATCTCTACTCCGGACGCCCCCAAAGCCATCGGACCGTACTCGCAGGCAATCCGGGCCAACGGACTCGTATTCGTTTCCGGACAGGTCGCCATCGATCCCGCAACCCAACTGGTGATAGACGGAGACATCACGGCGCAAACCGAGCGCGTGATGAAGAATCTTTCTTCGATCTTGTCGGCGGCTGAAAGCAATCTGGAGAAGGTGCTGCGCTGCACCGTATTCCTGAAGAGCATGAATGATTTTGCGGCGATGAACGCGGTTTACGGGAAATATTTCGATTCCTCTCCGCCGGCCAGGTCCACGGTCGAGGTTTCTCGCTTACCCAAAGACGTGCTCGTGGAAATTGATGTGATTGCCCTGACTCCGGCCGAAGAGGGCGGAACCTTTTACAAATAGGAGCGCGACAATGTTGAAACAATTGCAAATTATTGCGGCAATGAGTTCCGTTCTGTTGCTGACAGCAGCCGGTTTTGGACAGAGCGACACCGCGAAGAAGACTTCCAAGCCTGCCCATCCGGCCGCCAGCGGTCCCACAAAAGTTACCGGCGCTCCAAAGCGAACCGTTTCCGGCCTGGAGTACTGGGACATCGTAACCGGCACTGGCCCCACTGCCACTACAGGACAAACAGTAAAAGTCCACTACACGGGCTGGCTGCTTAGCGGGAAGCAGTTCGATAGTTCCATCCCTTCGGGTAAGCCGTTTTCATTCACTCTGGGCGGCCGCGAAGTGATCAAAGGATGGGATGAGGGCGTGGCCGGAATGAAAGTTGGCGGCAAGCGCCAGTTGCGTATTCCACCCGACCTGGCGTACGGAGACCGCGGCTATCCTGGCGCAATTCCGCCGAATGCAACCCTGATTTTTGATGTGCAGTTGTTGGGCGTGCAGTAGGGTCTCGATCACGAAGCGTTTCTGTGTTTCCTTCGCGAACTTCGTGACCGGAGCCTGCCCTGAGCTTAGTCGAAGGGTGGTTTACGCCTTTACGACTTTCCCGCTACGCAGGCAGGAGGTGCACACGCGGATCCGCTTAGCGCCGCCCTTGACCTTCGCGCGCACCGGACGCAGATTGACATTCCAACGCCGCTTGGTCACATTGTGGGCGTGGCTGATGTTATTTCCAAATTGCGGCCCCTTGCCGCAGATCTCGCAAACTTGTGCCATGACTGCTCCGGATAATGTCTAGAATTGATGTTGAAACTATAGATTTTAAGCTAATTTGCGGGTTTTGGCGAGTCGTCGGGCCTGTATCTGAATGAAAAGGGGTGGGCCTGCACTACGGGCGCACCAATGAGCCGGGCGGCAACTTGGATCGCCTCACAGTTCGAAGGTATGCCGCATTACAAGGAACTTTATCGGGCCACTTTGATCCGCTTGTAAAGTTACAAATTTGCCGCTCTGTCCTCGATAAGCTTGCTGACAGTCTTTACAAACTGCTCTAGACTCACGTCCTCCGTTTTCTCTTTGCTTCTGGTGCGCACGTTCACCTTGCCGGACTCAGCCTCCTTGTCGCCTACCACCAGCATGAACGGGACTTTCTGCATTGCGTGCTCGCGGATCTTTGCGTTCATCTTCTCGTTGCGGGCGTCCACTTCGACGCGCACGCTGGACTCACGGAGTTGGGAGGCGACTTTGTTCGCATACTCGACGTGACGCTCGGCGATGGGAATCAGCAAAACCTGGACGGGCGAGAGCCATACCGGGAAGGCCCCGGCGTAATGCTCGATCAGCACGCCGAAGAAACGCTCGATCGATCCATACAGCGCACGGTGCACCATGAGCGGCTGTTTGCGCGTGCCATCTTCGGCGACGTATTCCAGGTTAAAGCGTGCGGGCAGATTGAAGTCGAACTGTACGGTCGAGAGTTGCCATAGGCGGCCAATGGCGTCCACTAGCTTGATATCAATTTTCGGTCCGTAGAATGCCGCTTCACCGGGGATGGTCTTGTATTCAATATTGAGCCGCTTCAGCACCTTCTCCAGGGAAACGGTCGCCAGGTTCCACTGATCTTCTGACCCCACAAAATTCTTGCGGTCGTTCGGGCTCCAAGTGGATAGCTCAGTAATAAATTTGTCGAAGCCGAAATCCTTGAGCACGTCACTCGCGAATTCGACGCAACTCGCAATTTCTTGCTCGATCTGCTCTGGTGTGCAAAAGATGTGGGCATCGTCCTGGGTGAATCCGCGAACGCGCAAGAGGCCATGCATCACACCTGAACGCTCATACCGATACACCGTGCCCAGTTCACCCAGCCGCACCGGCAGATCGCGATATGACTTCAGCGAGTCTTTGTAGATAAGAATATGCCCCGGGCAATTCATCGGCTTCAGCCGGTATTCGGCGTCGTCAAGCTCCATTACGTCAAACATGTTCTGCGCGTAATAACCCTCGTGCCCCGAGGTTTGCCAAAGCTGCTTGCGCATCACGTGCGGCGTGTACACCAGCGAATATCCGCGCTTGATGTACTCAGAACGCATCCAGTCTTCCATTTCTTTGCGGATGATCCCGCCCTTGGGATGCCAGAAAATCAGCCCCGGCCCGGCCAGCTCCTGAATGGAAAACAGATCCAGCTGCTGCCCGATCACGCGATGGTCGCGCTTCTTGGCTTCTTCAATCTGGTGCAGATAATTGTCGAGATCTTTTTTCGAGAAGAACGAAGTCCCGTAAATGCGCTGCAGTTGCGGATTCTTCTCGTCGCCGAGCCAGTATGCGCCGGCAATGTTCAGCAGCTTGAATGCCTTGATCTTGCCGGTCGAAGGAATATGCGGCCCTCGGCAGAAGTCGAGAAACTTGCCGGTCTTGTAAATCGAAATCTTTTCATCAGGACGCGTGAACTGCTCGATGAAGTGGCACTTCATGAAGTCGCCTTCACTCTTGAAGCGCTGCAAGCCCTCATCCCGCGGCAAAAACTCGCGCGCATACGGCAGGTTCTGCTGCACCAGCTCCTGCATCTTCTTTTCAATTTTTTCCAGGTCCTCGGGCGTAAACGGAGTCTCGCGATAGAAGTCGTAAAAGAATCCGCTCTCAGTTGCCGGACCATGTCCGAGCTTGGTCTCCGGAAAAAGTTCGAGCACCGCCGCCGCCAGCAAATGCGCCGACGAATGCCGATAAACTCCCAACGCCTCCGGATCTTTTTCCGTGAGGATGCGCAGGTCGGTATCTTTTTCTAAAGGCCGCGTGAGATCAATGAGGTCGCCGTTGGCCTTCGCCGCAATCGCCGCATCCGCCAGCCGCGGACTGATCGACTTGGCGACATCGAGTGCCGTCGCGCCCTTAGGCACTGGCTCCTCGCTCCCATCGGGGAGTTTGATGTGGATGTTGTCTGACATGGAAAGTTCAGTTTATGGGAGAGGGAAATGAGGGTCAAACAAGCCGTCGGCTGGGAGCACGACGGGTGGAACCGCACTCGCGCTGTACTATGTGTTATAGTACGCGTCGTGATTCCGTTTCGCGTTACCTTCCGATCTGGCATCCCCCTGTACGAGCAGATCGTATATGCGGCAAAGAAGGCGATCGTTTCTCGCCAGTTGCGCCCCGGCGATGCATTCCCCTCGGTGCGAGTTCTTAGCCGAGAACTCAAGATCAATCCCAATACAGCTCATAAAGTGGTGACGCAACTGATAACGGCTGGGTTGTTGGAAACTCGACCTGGAATTGGCACTGTGGTATCGACCCTACCCGAGGCAGGAAGTATTGAGCGAACGCACTTGCTGGAACATGAGATCGAGCAACTCGTGGTAGAAGCTAAGAAACTTGGCATTGGTTTGGACGAGGTGTCCGAATCGGTATCGGAACACTGGAAGGAGCTGGGTGATCGAGGATCGAAATCGAGGAGGGCGTAGCGGACGATGAATAGCGCAATTCGTACTGAAAACCTAGTCAAGCTATTCCGCAAAGTAGAGGCATTGAGAGATCTTAACCTCACCGTGCCGGAAGGTGCCGTATACGCTCTTGTCGGCCCGAACGGCGCCGGCAAGACCACGGCCATAAAAATCCTCATGAATATTTTCAAGGGGACGCGCGGATATGCCGAGGTGATGGGAAAAAGATCGACCGAACTCAATGGCCGGCAATTCGCTTCGATAGGCTACGTGTCAGAGAACCAAGAGCTGCCAAATTGGATGCGACTGGGTTCATTCTTCGACTTCCTCAGACCGTTTTATCCCTCATGGGATCGCGATCTAGAGCACGATCTGATACGGCAGTTCGAATTACCGTTAAACCGCAGGCTTGCCAAACTGTCTCGCGGAATGCGGATGAAAGCGGCATTAGGAAGCGCGCTTGCTTATCACCCGAAGCTGATTGTGTTGGATGAGCCGTTCACTGGACTCGATCCGCTCGTGCGCGACGAACTGATCCAGGGACTACTGGAACGTTCGGAGGAGTCAACCATCTTTATTTCATCGCATGACCTAGCGGAAATCGAGAGCTTCGCCAGTCACGTAGGTTACCTAGAACAGGGCCAGTTGCGTTTTTCTGAAGAATTGATCGTATTGGCAGACCGCTTCCGCGAAGTGGAATTAACTTTCGATACTCCTCCTGGTTTGCCCGCCAAAGTGCCGGCTGAATGGATGCAACTGAACTCCTCCGCGGCAGTGCTCCATTTTGTCGACAGTCGCTTTGATAAAGAAAAAACTAATGCACAGATTCGAAACTTATTTGGAGTAGTTCGGAATATAACGTTTACCCCAATGTCCTTGCGATCAATATTCCTAGCGATGGCCAGGGCGGGACGCGAAGAACGATAAGGGGATCACTGATGAATCAGATCAGGAATATTTTTCTGAAAGATGTCCGGCATTATTGGCGCGAGGGCTCTGCATCGATAGCACTCCTTGGCGCGTTCGGGTGGAACGAGGCACGCAGCTGGACGTATCGAGAGGACGTGGCTTTCGCTTCAGCAGGCTTGTTCAGCTATAAGTTCTTGACTGGCATGGTGGACGTTTTGGTTCCCGTCGCGTGGGCGTTTCTCGTCGTCCGTGTCGTCCAAGGTGAGTCGCTCGTAGGTGATCGCCAGTTCTGGCTTACTCGACCATACGAATGGAAAAAGCTATTGGCTGCAAAACTAGTCTTCTTTTTGGTATTCGTAAATCTTCCTTTGCTCATCTTGGACCTATTCTTACTCTCAAAGGCGGGCTTCACTCCGACAAACTACGTCATCGGGTTGCTATGGATGCAATTGATGATTGTGTTGTTCTTCTTATTGCCCGCCACCGCCTTAGCGACGGTGACACCGTCCCTCCCGCAAACGCTACTAGCCCTGGTGGTTATTGCGCTCTATATGGTTGGCATGGCCATTCTGTCAGACTATATTCCCAGCTCCAGTTTTTCGGGTCCAGCTGATTCTCTCTCGCCATTTCTGCTCATCAGCGTCTGTCTCGCGGTCATTTTGCTGCAATATGCGGGGCGCCAAACTAGCACGTCGAGATTGCTGATAGTCGGGTTAGGAGGAGTATTCTTTCTCCTTGTCGTGGCGACCCCTTACCGAGCTATTGTCGCTCGCCAATTCCCAAGGCTCCATGTAGGTCAACAACAACCCTTTCAATTGACAATCTTACCCGCTGAGACTTCTTCTCCGGATGATGCCCGCCTAGAAGAGAAAGAGGTCGAGATTCAAATGCCGCTTGGCATCGCAGGACTTAGTTCCGAGTCGATTGTCATTGTGGACGGAGTCCTAGTTGCAATAGACGCTCCCGATGGTCTGCGGTGGGACTCAGGTTGGAAGTCTCCGGGCATCTTTCTTTTTCCGGAGCAGAAGAACACGCGAATTAATTTCACAGTCAAGAGAAGGCTCTTTGAGCGGATCCGGTCCTCGCGAGTCAGAGTTAGACTATCTGTGGCGTTCACGTTGTTTCAGGACAAAAACCGACGACAATTTGTAGTCCCACGTGGCGAGTTCACGCTTCCAAACGTTGGAATGTGCTTTGTCCAGGCGGCATACGTTCCAAACATCCATTGCCTTGCTCCTTTGCGGCAACCGTCATTCTTATTGATGACCACTGACATGTCGAAAAACACTTGCCCACTTGGCGAAGGGGAATCTCCCATCAATCCTGGCGAAATTGCGCGAGGATGGACTCAGAATGGCGGAACCGAACCAGCCGAGTTTGGCATCAGTCCGGTCACAACCTTCGACCTCTACCTTTCGAACTGGAATGGTTCATCCAACAGACGCCTCGGTGACGGTATATGCCCAGGAACCACGCTCGTCCTCAGCAACCCAGAGCCGGTACTTCGTAACCAGATCGCATTGCAAGCGGAAAGCGTACGACTTGCAGAATATCGGCAGACACCAATGCGATTCACGTTCGGAAACGTCCAGACCAAAGCGCGATAGGGAATTTAGCGAGTTGGTTTACCCTCGTTTAGTTCCTGAGTCTCGGCTGGCTCACCCCTTCGGCTGCCGAGTGCGGGCTGTCCCATCCCTTCGCGCTCTTTGCAAAAGGGGTGCGCGAGCTTGGACGATGCACCGCCGAGATTGGTTCGGTCCCTGAATACCCATCCTTCCCAAAACCGGGGAATGATGGGGCACCTTGGCCGTGGCTATCCATAACGCGATGTCATCCCGAACCTGGCTGGAAGCCAGGAGAGGGACCTTACGATGCGAATGGATGGGCAGCGGCGTGTGCAGGGTCAGAAATGACGCCGGCATACAGCGATTTCGGAGTTGCCAGACGACACCGCGAACGCAAGCTGACGTTAGGTCCCTCAATCATATGGATGAGGCGCCGGGCGGATTAATGTTCTAGCTGCTTTTCCGGAGACAGCACAATCAAAACTGCACCGATGACGCCAAATATGGCCGAGGCGATCAGCAGATCTTGACGTTCGTTCGGAAGGTGAACTGCCATGATGATCCTATCGTCCAACCCGTTCGAAGCGGTACTCCCAGCTCCGGCCAACTTCACTCGCTACAACAACAATGTCATCCTGAACCTGGCTGAAAAGCCAGGAGAGGGACCTTACGATGCCACGGTATTGGCAGCGGCGTGCGCAGGATCAGAAATCAAGCCGGCGCATACAGCAGTTTCGGCGCTGCCAGACGACATCGCGTGTGCAAGCTAACGTTAGGTCTCTCTCCCGTCCGCCTTCGGCGAACGGGTTCGGGATGACCTCTGTTGTAGAAATGTTCGGCACATCTGAAGACGTGCCCTGATAGAAACACCTGTCCCACACGACGCGCCTCGTCCGGAACTATTTGATATGCTTCGCCGTATCTCGGCTCAGCCGCTTACAACGGAGGCAACATTAGCTCGACCCGCAACCCCGGGAGAGTCGCCGGACTCTGGTACCTGCTACTTGTCCTCATCGGCCCGCTGCGCCTTATTTATATTCCGAACAAACTGTTCGTGCATGGGAACGCGGCCGCAACCGTCAACAACATCGCCGCTCACGAGTTGCTTTTCCGCCTGGGCATCGCGGGCGACCTAGCCGGCGCCGTCATCCTGGTGTTGCTCACACTCGCCTTTACCGGTTGTTTGCGGGAGTGGACCGGAACCTCGCTGTGCTGGTGGTGATCTTCGGGGGCGTGATGCCAGCCACCATCTACTTTGTAAATGTGGTGACCGACCCTGGCACCCTAACGATTGTACGCGGAGCCGATTTCTTGTCTGTATTCGACAAACCTCAACAGGACGCCCTGGCCATGCTGTTCCTCCGCGTGCACGACCATCAAAACACTGCCGCGGAGACCCTTTGGGGAGTATGGCTCATCCCGTTAGCGGTGCTTGTGTACAGGTCGCGTTTCGTGCCGCGGTTCCTGGGCGTGTGGCTCGCCCTCGCCGGCTTCGCCTACGTGAGCTTGAGCTTAACCGGCGTACTGTGGCCGCAATATGAGGGCAGGGTGTTTACCATTTCCCAGCCCGCCTTCTTCAGCGAGATGGCTCTGATGCTGTGGCTCGTGATCAAGGGCGCTAGGCCGCCAGCGCTGGAGGCTACAGCGTCCGCACTGGCTAAAGCCGCCATCTCCCCTGATTGAAATGCGGTTGCGTCTGAAGACGTGCCCCTGATACAACCCGCACCCTGAATCCGGCGCTCTAGAACGACTGTAACCTGCCCAGCCTGCGAATTTGGCATCAGAATGGAGGCAATGCGAGTCTGGGCCAAACTTACGGTTGCAGTAGCGATCTGTGGACTCTGCCCCTCACAGGCGCAGAACGTACCACGACATCCGGATATCCCAAAACCCGAGATCCAAACCATCACTGCGAATCAATCAGATGATAGCGATCGCTCACTGAATCAAGATGATCGCTTGTCCCTGATTGCCGCTGCCCTCGACGCCAGAGTTCGTCGAAATTCTGAACACGACTGCTCTCACATGGTTCATGCGATCTACGAGCGAGCTGGGTTCGCTTATGCCTATGCGCCTTCTTCGGATCTCTACGCCGGCGTCGAAGGGTTCCAGCGAGTCAAGCTGCCTGAGCCTGGGGACCTGGTAGTTTGGCGAGGGCACGTGGGCATCGTGATCAAACCGTCACAACACATCTTCTTCAGCTTTATGCGTTCTGGACCTGGGATCGATGATTACCAAGCGCCATATTGGAAGAGCCGAGGACACCCGCGGTTCTATCGTTACGTGAAGAATTGTGTGAATTGTGATGTGGCCGGTTCTCGGCACCATCAACTCATGAAGATAAAGAAATGACGTGTCATCCCGGACCTGGCTGAAAGCCAGGAGAGGGACCTTACGATGCAAGCGGCCACCTGCGGGGAGTGCGGGTCCACAAAAACCGTCGTACACACGCAGGTTGTGGTGTTGCCGGACTACATCATCGGTACAAGTTGACGTGAGGGACGACAGCATTGGATTGGGCTCACCGCACTACAATATCCTTGTGCTCGCGCGCGCACTCACGTTCTCTCCCGATCAAGACGAGCACTTTTTTCAGGAACTCCCGGCAGCCGCAGCAGTCTTCTTGCTGCGGGGAGAAGGCGAACCGTATGTCAGCAAGACGGCCAACCTCCGTCGACGACTTCAGCGACTGCTCGGGCCGCCGGCGGAGCACAGCAAGCGACTCAACCTTCGGGATCGCATCCGCGAAATCGCGTTCACTCCTACCGGCTCGGATTTTGAATCGCAGTACCTGCTTTATCAGCTCCTGCGCGAAACTTTGCCGAAAACGTACGCGGTGCGACTGCGGCTGCGCCCCGCCCCGCTGGTCAAGTTGCATTTAGAGAACGAGTATCCGCGGGCATCGGTCACAACGCGTCTGGGAAAAATTAGATTTGTTACAACGGAAGACGGGCCCTCAGGGGCTAAAGCCCGGATTGATGCTGCCATGGTTACGGCACGGCTGGAAGCCGTGCCCTTTCAAAACAGTCGCGAAGAGATCGTTGAAGCGCCCGGTGTCCCCGCCCGGCCCGCCGAAAAGGCTTCTTCGATAAACACGGGCGAAAACGCGCGTGTCTCCAAGCGTCATGGCGACAACCTTTATTACGGGCCTTTTCCCTCACGCACTGCTGCCGAAAAGTTTGCTAACGACGCACTCGATTTCTTCAAGATGCGGCGCTGTGTTGAAGATCTGAATCCGGATCCGGCGTTTCCAGGCTGTGTGTATTCCGAAATGAAGATGTGCCTGGCGCCGTGCTTCAAGGGATGCACCGACTCCGAATATCACGCCGAAGTCGCTCGCGTGCAGGCCTTCTTTGACACTGCCGGACATTCGCTGAACCGCGAACTTGCCGAGCAACGTGATCACGCCTCCGCGGACCTCGCTTTCGAGGATGCTGCCGCTACTCACGCCAAGATCGAAAAGCTGAAACCGGTACTCGCCCAGCTACCGGAAATTGTTCGCCGAATCGATCGGCTTGCAGCCATCATTTTGCAGCCCGGTGCTGAGTCGGGCGCAGTTTCTCTGTTCCGCTTTTCAAAGGCGCAACTGGCCGGGCCGCTGACCTTCAGCATCGAGCAGCGCGCTGAATCTCAATCCATGGAGTCGCGCGTCGCAGCCGTCATTCAGAATTTCCCAGGGCCCGACGCAAAATCTATTACCGAAAGAATGGAGCACCTGGCAATTCTTAAGCGCTGGTACTACCGCTCGCGCCGTACGGGCGAGATCTTCTTCGCCGATGACCGAGGGGAGTGGCCTCTGCGACGAATCGTGCGCGGAATCGGACGCGTGTACCGCGGAGAGAAGCCGCAGGAAGATGCGAGGTTTTCTGCGACCGGACCTGCTGTGCCGCCATCATAGGATTTGTTTGAGGAATTTTCTTTCGCCCCGATGGGGCTTTAGTCTGTGCGGTGCCTACCCAGGGCTTGCGCCCTGGGCTGTAATCTTCCGCCGTTTCGGCGGCTGAGGGTCCTGTGTGACAAGAACAATCAACAATGAAGGTTCATAATTTTGATCCAAGTTTTAGCGGATGGCGGCTCTTCTTAATCGTAGTCATCGTGATGGTAAGCAAGGATGGTGCTTGTGAAATCTGACCAATCTCTCCGCCAACATCTTCTCGAACTTCTGGATGGCGGCCACGCCCACGCCAACTTCGATAACGTCGTCGCAGATTTCCCGGCCAAACTCCGCGGCGAAAGGCCCGCAGGTCTGCCCCACTCCGCCTGGATGCTGGTTGATCACATGCGTATCACGCAATGGGACATCCTCGACTTCAGCCGCAATCCGAATTACGTCACTCCCAAGTGGCCTGAGGATTACTGGCCCGCAAATCCGGCTCCACCGAATGCCGCGGCATGGGATAAGAATGTCAAGGCATTCCGCGATGATTTGGATGCGATGAAGAAATTAGTCAGCGACCCCAAGACGGACTTGTTTGCAAAGATTCCGTGGGGAGATGGTCAGACCATCCTGCGGGAAGCGCTGCTCGTCGCCGACCACAATAGCCATCATCTCGGGCAATTGATCGATGTGCGAAGGCTGTTGGGGATTTGGAAGTCTTGAAGATTGGAAATTTCTCCACACATGTAGGCCCAGGTGCCCCTTCGACTTCGCTCAGGTCTGGCTCTCATCTGGGTGGGCGAGCCACGCTCGCCAGCTTTGAGCTACGCTCGCAGGGCAGGTGAGGGCACCCGCCCCTACACTTTCGAGTCTTGAGGCCTCTTGCGGAACACCACTTTCAATTCCTTTCTCCACCTTTCATCAATGCCCAATAGCGTCCATTGAATCTGCGGTGAAATATATTTCAGCAGAGTGTCGGTTGCGGGGTGTACGCGCAACGCCGGTGCGACCATTACCAACAATGGCGGTTGCGGCGAAAGTTCCCGCCCAGCAAAGTATCCGAACTTTTGAAACTCGCAACGAGCGTGGTGCCAAGCCACCCGGGACCAGTAGTCAATCCCTTGCAGCGGCAGGTGAATGTCTTCATTGGCTTTGAGTTCCAGTACTGCTAGCCTGCCTTCGCGCGTGACTGTCAGTACGTCAATCATTGCGCGATCGGACGCAGAAAAAGCCGGCACCTCCGAGTAGCGCCATCGGGGATCAATCTGATCATCCAGCGTGCAAATGTTCTTTATGACGAGAGATTCCAGCCAGCGCTCCGGATGCAGCCGCCACCAACGGCTGTCTTTCGGGCCTTCGGCATGGCGTACTTCGCCGATGCTGCGAATCAGCCGCTCAAACTGTGGGAAGTTGCCACCGTCGAGCACTCGTTCGGCAGGTCCAGCGCCAAAAACAATTTCGGGGACACTGCGGAAGTCCCCCGGCTTTGCCGAGAGTCGCGACCGCGCGAACTCCAGTCCATGACAACGAAAAGAGATTTCCGCAGGAGATATCACTCCTACTTCCGCTTCCGGCATCAGCGTTTGAACCAGCGCCACCGGCTCGGCAAACCTTGCCTGAATATCCGCGTCGTCTGGACAGCGCACCAGCCGTGTGGAAACATTCCCCCGATCCAGAATTTCTAACTGCTTGATGTCCTCTGCGCGCTCGTCGAGCTCATAGAGCTCCCATTTCGCCGCCGCTGGGTTCAGGTGCGCCATACGCTCACGGACCACCGCCGAGCAACCGGCGGGCACAACCAGCTTCAGACCTTGAACGACCATTTTCGCGGCTTGCGCCTGGCGGCAAACCTCCAGCCAGAGAATTCCGAACGTTAGGGCCGCATCGATTGATGGCTGTAACTCTTGCGAGTTGACACCGAGGACCCCGAACCCCGATTGTCCTCGCTTCAGCATCCCACGCGCGTAGACTGGACCAAAGGATTTCTCCAGGTCCATCGAAGTGCTTAGCTGGGTCAGGGTGAGCTCAGGAAACTTTCTTTTCAACGCGCGTTCCAGAACTCGCTGATACGCGACCCGCGTCGCCCGCTTTGCCTATGGGGTCCTGGGATCACGCTCGCGGCAGATTTCAAGCTTGGTGGCACGCGCCTGCCCCATCCTCTGCACCGTGACCCGCAATGTCTCGCCTTTGGTCTCCACATTCAGCACCCGCCGAACAACATTCCGCTCGGGCGACCACAAGTGCAGCAGACATTTGTTGCTCTCTCTGGAGACGGAATACTTAGCGTGTCCCAAGTCGAACATCACCGCGCCATCTTCAATCACAACTGCATTGCTGCTGCCGGAGAGGAAGCCTTCGAGTGTGCTGGCCAGAGTCTGTGAAGTCATGTGAGGAGTGTTGCAGAGCGCTGGAGGTCTTGTCTGTGACGAATGAACATTCCGTGCGGGCCAGGCTTGTGTGGGTCGGACACTCTTGTCCGACAAGCCGCCAGAGATCCGGCAAAGGCCCGAGCGGTCACCATGACAAACAGGAGGTTGGCTTGCATACAGGTTAAAGTCAAAAGCCTCGGACAGGAGTGTCCGAGCCACACGACCATGTGGGATAATAGATCCATCCCCGAGTCCTTCCCGGCCTGGAGACATCAAATTACTGTGGACAGAAATCTTTTCTTTTTTCAGCACTATGGCTTGACCGAGAACGATCTGGAGCGCTATCTAGGCGCAGCCCTTTCGGCCGGCGGCGACTACGCCGACCTTTATTTTGAGTATCTTTCTTCGACAGCCCTGAGCGTGGATGAATCCATGGTGAAGTCGGCTTCTCAGGGGATTTCGGCAGGATGCGGCGTTCGGGTCATCTCCGGCGAGCGTACCGGATACGCTTACACGGATGATCTATCGTCCGCGCGTATTCTGCATGCCGCGCGCACCGCCGCTTTGATCGCCAGCGGGCCGGCAAAGACACTTAGTGCGGGATTTCAGCAGAAAGCGGCACGCAGCCTCTATCCGGTAACACTCCCTTCGGTGGACGCCGAGATTACGGCCAAGGTCGAACTGGTTATGCGTGCTGATAAAGCCGCTCGGGCGTACGATCCTCGCATTAAAGAAGTCCGCGCCAACTATGCCGACGAACTACGGACTATTCTGATAGTCGGCTCCGACGGCACGTTCGCGGAAGATTCCCAGCCGCTTGCTCGCCTGAACGCATCCTGCATCGCAAAAACCGAAAGCAATTCGGCTCGTGGAAGCGCTGGCGGAGGAGGCCGCGTGGCCCTGGATTTCTTTTTCGGTGAAAAGACTCCTGAATACTTTGCTCGGGAAGCCGCGCGTCAGGCAATTCTTCAGCTTGATGCCCGCGAAGCTCCAGCTGGTGAAATGGAAGTTGTGCTCGGCCCGGGCTGGCCTGGAGTCCTGATCCATGAAGCCGTCGGCCACGGGCTCGAAGCTGATTTCAATCGCAAACAGACCTCGGCATTTGCCGGCCTGATCGGCAAGAAAGTCGCCAGCGAAAAATGCACGGTTGTGGACAATGGCGTCATGCCCTGGCGCCGCGGATCGCTCAACGTGGACGACGAAGGCCACGCCACGCAGGAAACAGTTCTGATCGAAAAAGGAATTCTTAAGGGATACCTCAGCGACAAGCTTTCCGCGCGCTTGATGGGAATGGCGGATACCGGTAACGGCCGCCGTGAAAGCTACGAGCACATTCCCATGCCGCGCATGACCAACACGTACCTGCTCGCTGGCGAGGACGAGCCCGACGACATCATTCGTTCCGTCAAACGCGGTATTTATGCCGTGAATTTTGGCGGCGGACAGGTGGACATCACGAACGGTAAGTTCGTCTTCTCAGCATCCGAGGCTTATCTGATCGAAGACGGCCATGTGACCGCGCCGATTCGCGGAGCCACTCTGATAGGCAACGGACCGGATGCGCTGACTAGAGTGTCTATGGTCGGAAACGACCTGAGGCTTGATGAAGGGATCGGTACTTGCGGCAAAGACGGGCAAGCGGTGCCGGTTGGCGTAGGCATGCCGACGACGAAGCTGGATCGTTTGACCGTGGGCGGAACTGCGAAGAAAGAAGTCGGCGGGTTCATGCAGTGAGGTTGCGTCTCGCATGGCGGAGTTCATCTACGAATGCGACGCACGGATTTGGCACACCGACAGCCATGGTGGTAACCGCGCGCTGGGTTCGCGTTCCCGTCCTCAGGGCCCTTCAGATGGCGGAACGTCCTGACGTCAGATGCTGGGAGTGTCATGGCCGCGTAAGGCTACATCGAGCTGGGCCTTTCGGCGTACCGGCGGCGCACGCAGAGCACCAGAAGAAAAACCAGGGTGTTCCCTCGGATTTGTTTCGCCGGTGAGCGCCAAATGCATTATGACCGGATAGAGTAGCGGATGCTGGTCTCGTCGCCAGAGTTAACCAACATATGCCTTCCACTCAACTCGAAGATCGTGTTCCACAGATCGAAACCGATCTGAAAGAACTCGCCCAGGACGTCGTCGGGCGCGCCATGTCCGGTGGCGCCACTGCAGCCGAATGCGTTATCCGCGAAGGTGATGAGTTCTCCACCCTGGTTCGCCTTGGCCAGGTCGAAACTCTGAAAGAAGCTGGATCAAAATCCATAGGTGTGCGAGTGTTCCATGGCCAGCGAGCCGCCAGCACACATTCCAGCGATTTTACCCGCGCCGGCCTCGACCGCATGCTGAAATCGGCGTTGGAGCTGGCGAAGATCACTTCCGAAGACCCTTTCGGCGGAATTCCCGAGGCGTCACAGCTCGGCGCGTTGTCCGGTGACCTCGATCTCTACTCTCCTGACGTGTACTCGCTGCCGGGGGAAGAGCGCATTGCGTATGCCCGCCGTGCCGAAAAGGCCGCCCTCGATTCTGATCCGCGCATCAAGAACTCCGAAGGCGGATCATTCGACGCAGCTACCGGACACAAGATTCTTGCCAATTCGCATGGCTTCATCGGTGAATATCGGCGTTCTTATTGTTCGGTTGCAGCGGTGCCGATTGCGCAAGATGAAAAAGGCGCCATGCAGCGCGACTACTGGTATTCGGTTGCTCGCAACTTGGATCGTCTGGAATCGCCCGAGGATGTGGGCAAAGTGGCCGCCCAGCGCGCTCTGCGGCGGCTAGGCGCACGCAAAGTGAAAACCCAGCAAGTCCCAGTCATCTTCGATCCGCTGGTCGCGACGTCGATCCTCGAGCACATTTTTGAGGGCGTAAATGGAGACTCGGTTTATCGTGGCGCGTCTTTCTTAGCGGGGAGACTTGGTCAGAAGATTGCCGCCTCGGACGTGAATGTCATCGACGACGGAACTATCATCGGTGGCTTCGGCACCAGTCCGTTTGACGGAGAAGGCATTCCCACCCGCCGCACCGTGGTTATTGAAAATGGGGTGCTCAGTTCGTATTTGCTGAATACTTACACGGCCAAGAAGCTCGGGCTTCAGACGACTGCGAACGCCTCTCGTGGGCTCGCCGGAACTCCCGGCATTGGTCCTGGCAACTATTTCTTGCAGCCCGGCCCGAGAACGCCCCGACAGCTTATCGCCGACGTGAAAGAAGGGCTGTATGTCACCGAGTTCCTGGGTATGGGAGTAAACCTCGTCACCGGAGACTACTCTCGCGGCGCCTCCGGTCTTTGGATATCGGGCGGCGAACTGACGTATCCGGTCGAAGAAATCACGGTCGCCGGTAATCTGAAAGGCATGTTCCTGAACATTTCCGAAATCGCCAGCGACTTGGAATTCCGCGGCGCAGTCGCATCGCCGACAATCCGCATTGACGGCCTCACCGTCGCTGGAGAATAATCCACATCTGACCGGCATCTTGTGCCTTGGTTACCAGGTCGTATATCTTTCGGGTTTTCGCCGTCAGCCCGAGGATGCGTAGAATACTGGTATCTTTCTCCCTCAGACTTGAGACGACAGCCATGAAACGACTCTTGCTCTTCTGCGCGCTGGCAGCCGGCATGCCTGCCCTGGCGCAGAATTCCGAGCGACCTGACGACAGCAAGATCCTCGCCCTGGAAAATGCCTGGAACCAGGCGCAGCTGCATCACGACGCCAATGCTGTGAGCCACCTTCTTCCCGACACGTTTGTCTATACCGACTACGACGGCACCCTCATGAACAAGGTGCAATTCCTGGCGGATTTGAAGGACCCTTCTTATCAGGCAACGCTGATAACGAATGAGGACGTGAAAGTCGTTGGGTATAACGACGCCGCTGTGGTCACCGGAACCTACCACTCAAAAGGCAAATACAAAGGCAGGCCTTTCGACCATTGGGGACGATTCACAGATACCTGGCTATTTCAGGACAGGCTGTGGCTGTGTGTGGCCAGTCATACAACCCTGATCAAGAAATAGGCCGCGGAAACCAACTACAATCTCATCATGGGCGGTCTGAGTCAGCCAACCGCAGCGACCGGAGAGCGCGATACCAGCCGGCGCACGATTATTATTGCCATTGCGGCGGTCGTAGCTGTCGCCGTCGGTGCGGCGCTGATCCTGCGCGAACCGCCGAGGCCTGTTTCCAATCCTCCCGCCTATGCCGCGAAAATTACGCTTTCTGACCTCAAGATGAGTCAAGCGCAAAACTTTGTTGGAGCAAGCGTGACTTATATTGACGGAACCCTGTCTAATACTGGAGACAGGACCGTCAGCCATGCAGTTGTGCGAGTCACGTTCAAAGACTCATACGGCCAGGTTGCACAGATCGAAGATGTCCCTATCAAAGTTTTACAGACTGGCGGGCCATATCCTGATACGGTTGATCTCACCGTCTCTCCTCTCGCCGCGGGAAAAAGTGAGCCGTTCCGGCTGATTTTTGAACATATAAGCGATCAGTGGAATCAGGCATATCCCGACTTGCAGATCACGGACGTGACAACGAAATAGAAGAGCGGCTTTGGGCTAATAGGCTTCAGGCTTTAGGAACTGCGCAAAGCCTGCGGCCCAGAGCCTAGAGCCGCCTTCATTCCTCTACAATATTCTCCATGTCTGAGACGAAAACCGTCCGCCTAACCGAGACGGTCAAAGCTGCGGGTTGAGCTTCTAAGCTGAGTCCGGCGGCGCTGGACAAGGTGCTTGGGAAATTAGCCCGGCAACATGATCCGAACGTTCTTGTCGGCTTCGATCATGCCGACGACGCCGGAGTGTATCAACTCGGGCCTGATACAGCGCTTGTCCAGACGGTTGATTTTTTTACGCCGATTGTGGACGACCCCTACATTTTCGGCCAGATCGCGGCGACTAATTCGCTAAGTGACGTTTACGCCATGGGTGGCAGGCCGCTGACCGCGCTCGCGCTGGTTTGTTTTCCGGAAAAAGCCGACCTCGAAATTTTGGAACGAATTCTAGCGGGCGGCCTCTCCAAGATGATCGAGGCAGGGTGCACGATCGTCGGCGGCCACAGCATTCGCGATGATGAAACCAAGTTCGGGTACTCGGTAACGGGAGTCATTGATCCAGGAAAAGTATTGAAAAATGGCGGTGCCCTACCTGGGGACCGGGTGTTGCTCACGAAATCTCTAGGGACCGGAGTGATTTCCACTGCGATCAAGAAAGGTGTCGCCAAGCAGGCTTGGATTGATGCCGCTGTTGCGTCGATGACTACCCTGAACAAGGCGTCAGCCGAAGTAATCGTACGGTTTCAAGAAAACAGCAGGGTGTCAACGCAGCCTTCGAAAGGCGCGGGGTTGGCCGAGGACCGACGACCAAGGACCAACGACGGCTATCCCATCCACGCCATGACCGACATCACCGGCTTCGGCCTCATCGGCCACCTGCGCGAGATGGCGCTGGCATCGAACAATGTCTCATTTCGGATTCACGCCAGCCGCATTCCTCTCCTTGACGGAGCTCTTGAATGCGTGCGCGCCGGCTACATCCCCGCCGGGCTCAAGGCCAATCGCGAATTCGCCGAGTGCGTCGTTCAATACGAGGATGGAATTCCGGAAGACGTGAAGACCATTCTTTTCGATCCTCAAACTGCGGGCGGCCTGCTGGTCTCAGCGGCGGCAGCAACCGCGGCAGAACTTGCGGGCTCTCTGAACCAGAGTGGCGTTGCCGCGTTAGAGGTTGGCCAAGTCTTGCCCACCGCCAATCGGCTCATCGAAGTTGCCAAATAGTAATCTCCCAAGTTCATTGAGCTGACGCTGACCTGTGGTAGCATGTCAGCCAACTTCGCGCCAAGCAAGCACTGTTTGCTGGAGGAACTTAATGTCAACACCGGGTTTCGGTCTCAGCAGTACGCCGCAATCTTCTCTTACTCTTACAAACTTAGTCGAACAAAAGCTGCGCGCCGAGCGCGTGGTCAAAACTGGCGCGGGATGGTTTCTCACGATTGCGATTCTTTCCATGGTTAATTCAGTTCTAGCCATGAGCGGAGCCGGCATTCGCTTCATTTTGGCCTGGGAATCGCCGAGTTTGTTGACGCCCTTGCCCACCAGGCGGGCCAATCTGGGGTTGCACTCGATCTGGTAATTAATGGCTTCGTGTCTGCAGTATTCGTGCTCTTCTGGAATTTTGCCCGCAAAGGCGAGAAGTGGGCATTCATCGCCGGTATGGCTCTCTACGTGGTTGATGCCCTGGTCATGCTTTACTTCAGAGATATTCTTGCTGTCGCTTTTCACGCTTATGGGATGTATCGAATCTACACCGGCATGAGCGGGATTCCGGGGCTTCAAAGATTGCAGCAGGCGCTGATCCCCGCAGGAACTCCGATTCAGCCAGTCTAGTGCTAGCGAAAAGAAATCCCCGGACTAGTCCCTGCATCTAAGTCAAGCTGAACGCTTCCGCAGGAGCTGAGAATGAAAACTCGTCAACTTGGCCGTAACGGCTTGACTGTCTCCGCCCTTGGCCTCGGCTGTATGGGCATGTCCGAATTCTATGGACCCGGCGATGAGAAAGAATCGATCGCTACCATTCATCGCGCTATTGAACTCGGCGTCACCTTTCTCGATACCGCTGACGTTTACGGTCCTTTCAAGAATGAGGAGCTTGTCGGACGCGCCATTCGCGGTAAACGTGACCGGCTTGTCATCGCCACGAAATTCGGAATCGTTCGCGATCCGAATGATCCGAACGCGCGGGGCGTTAACGGGCGGCCTGAATACGTGCGCAAAGCCTGCGATGCCAGCCTCAAGCGGCTCGGGACCGACCACATTGATCTTTACTACCAGCATCGGGTTGATCCAACCACTCCCATCGAAGATACCGTTGGGGCCTTGGCCGACCTGATCAAAGAAGGCAAGATTCGTCACATTGGACTCTCTGAGGCCAGCACCAAGACGATTCGCCGCGCCGCGAAAGTCCATCCCATTACGGCGCTGCAAACTGAATACTCATTGTGGTCGCGCGATCCCGAAGACGAAATCCTGGCCACTTGTCGTGAGCGGGGTATCGGCTTTGTGGCCTACAGTCCGCTCGGGCGCGGATTTTTGACCGGCCAGATCAAGCGTTTTGAAGACTTCGCTGAAGATGACTTCCGCCGCAATATCTCGCGTTTTCAGGGAGAGAACTTCCAGAAGAATCTGGATCTGGTTGCCAAAGTTCAAGAGATTGCAAAACAGAAGAACTGCACGTCTTCGCAACTGGCTCTGGCGTGGGTGTTAGCGCAAGGGGAAGATATCGTTCCGATTCCGGGCACCAAGCGCAAACATTACCTGGAAGAGAATCTGGAGGCACTCGATGTGCAGCTCACCCCGACGGACCTTCAGTTGATTGAACAAGCTTTCCCCCGTGGGGCCGCGGCCGGACCGCGCTACTCCGAGCAGATGATGAAGTTGATTGATGCGGCTTAAGAGTATTTTGTCAGCGCGTGCAATGCAGTTGCGCCATGCGACGCCGAGGTTTGTTGGCAAAGAGCGACACGCGCCCGTTCTGTTGGTTTTCCGGAAATCCAAAGTTCGTTGACGGACGGCCAACGACGCTTTCCTGCCATACTGAGACCCGATGCCCTCCGCTGACCCAAAATCGGTAAAAGTTCACCTCACGGCCGGCACCGGCGTCGAAATTGAGTGGAAGGATGGCCACCTCTCGCAGTACACATTTCCTTTTCTACGGGACGCGTGTCCTTGCGCTCTGTGCGATGAAGAACGAACTAAAACCGGACGCAAGCCCGGGGAGCCCGCTCACTCCAAGCCCGGCGAGCTCCCAATGTTCAAACCCAGTGTGAAACCTCTCTCCGCCGAGGGAGTCGGTAAGTACGCCCTCAAATTCAAATGGAATGACGGCCATGAACTGGGGATCTATTCCTGGCAGTGGCTGCGCGAAATTTGCCCCTGCGACCAGTGCCGGTCTGGACATGCCAAGGTGGGATAGTCTTCAGCATGTGAGTGGAAGTCTGAATCATGTGAGTCGGGATCTAACCTCACATGAAACTCTCCTTCGTTTGGACCAGCGCAAGATCATGGATCATAGACTCATCTGCGATGCCAATTCGATATAAAAGTTTGATAATACTCTAGCCGCAACGCGGCGGAAGAATGCAGCCCAGGGCGCAAGCCCTGGGTAAACGGAACAAAAACACAAGCCCCGAAGGGGCGAAAGAACTAATCCCAGATATACCTCTCGTCGTACGCGACATTGTTTTTCTTCAGGAACGCCACGAATTCTTCCTGGAATGAACGTCTTTGGTGATGCTCTTCTTGATCCGCGATATATCGCGTGACTGATGCAACGTTCGATTCGCTGACGCTGAATGCCCCGTATCCCGCTTGCCAGGCAAAACTTGACCCGCCATTTTTCGTGGACCCATCGTGATGAATTTGTTTTGATCACGCGTGCGACTTCCGCCGGGGAGTGCACCGGCCGAATCCGCGCCAGCACGTGCACGTGATCAGCCGTGCCATTGATAATCAGGGCCGTGCCTCGCATTTCGCGAATGATGCCGCCAAGATAGGAGAAGAGCTCAGCGCGGATCTCCGGTCCGATTAGCAGCTGCCGATTCTTCGTACTGAAGATCAAGTGAACAACGACGTTTCCGCAAGTCTGAGCCAAGGATTCTTGCGCCCCTTCAGGGCTTTGCGTAATCGCGCAGCACACCCAGGGCTTGCGCCCTGGGCTGCATTCTTGCGCCGCTTCGCGGCTTTTTCGATTGTCATGCTCCCGGGACAGAGCAGCATGTGATGATCGTCACACTATGGGTGTGAGATCTGAACAAAGGTGAACCTCACGAGGATGGGAGACAGAAGACGGTAACGCACGAGGCTGACAGGAGGTTTCCTACGCCACCGCCGCCGCCGACAGCGCAGGCGCCAAGGCCAGACTCTTCCCCGGCCCATCGGCAACAGATTTCTCCAGCGCTCGCTCCGCCCGGTTTATCACTTCGGTGACGATGTCCACGGCGTCGAATTGCTGCCGCATCACTGCTTCCGCCACTCCGGCGTTGAAGGAACTGGCAAGTTGTTGCTCGCCGATGGCACTGACAATCAAGCGACGCATTTTCTCCACTACCAGCAGAGCCTCCTTTTCGGCTGTCTCGCCCAGGATAATCGCGATCGCGTTCGCCGCATAACGGAAAGCCAGGTCATTCTGCCGCACGTTGGCAGCGACGAGTTGCCCCAGGCGCTGCATCATGTTGTCAAACGCCGCCTCGCCCTGTTCTTTTGCCAGGGCCGCTCGATCTCCAAAGCGCATCACCAAAACGCAAACCGGAGTCGCTTGCTGTGTCGCCCGGCGGACTTCGCCCATGAGCAGATCGAGATAGGAAGCGCGCTTGAGCAGCCCGGAGTTTTCATCCGTGACCGACAGATTCTTCACCAGCCGTCGCAATCCGGCGTTGTTGAGCGCAATCGCCACCTGCTCGGCAATCATTTTGAATACCAGGACATCGTTCTGCGCCCAAGCACGCGGGGCATTCTCCATCAGCAGCAGAACTCCCAAATGATCGTTCCCGTCGGTCAGCGGCAGCACCAACAGTGAGCGGGCCTTGAGTGCTGTGAGTTGTGGGCCAAGAGCTTGTAACTCCGCCACGGTGGATATGTCGGGATAAGCCAGCGCCCCGCGACTCACGGCCAGCTCGTGCAAAGTACAGACGATCTGTTCCGCCATATCCGATTGTGCAGGCGAATTCCCACCAGAAACGAATTCCTTAACTACGCTCGTGACCAAACCCGGCTTGCGCAGCGCGGCAATGCAGCGCCCCAGATTCCATTGCGCGCCGATTTCAGCGGCAGTCGTATTCAGTACCGCCTCCGCTGTGTTTTGCCGATTCAGATTGCGAGTAATGTCCGGAATGCGCGCAAAACTGCTCATATCAAAGTTGTCGGGCAACATCGCGGCCGAAGTCACCGGAGCCGGGCTCACTGGAATTGCTGTTGCTGCCGGAGCCGCCGGGCTTCCGCCGGCATATTGCGGCATCATTCCCGCAGCCATGTAGAGCTGATGCAGTTCCGGATTGCGTTCTTCTTCATGCGGAAAAAGCTGTTGGATGCGTTGCAGCCGTTCCAATGCCTTATTGCGCATTCCGTACTGCACCAGGATTTCCGCTTGCAGCATCAAGTCTTGCAGAGTGCCGGAGCCCAGCGATTTCTCTTCGTTAGTGTTGCGCACAGGTTGCGCAGCCGCAGTTCCGCTGAAACGGGAAGCAATCACTTCGTACCGGCTCTGTTCAATCTTGCCCTTGAGAAGTTCCAGGCGCTTTTGATGTCCGGACTCGTAGGGATCAATCTCAGCCGCGCGGTCGAGCGCATCCCCGGCTTTCGGATAATTTCCCTGCTGGTAATACAAGTCAAACAACCGCAGCAGAGTCTCACAGTAGTCCGCTTCGCGGTTGGCGGTGTTGAATTGGTCCGCCAGAAATTCCAGCATTTCGACAGACGGCTTGTGGCCCGCGACCACATCCTGCATCATGGCGAGAAATGCGCGCCGCTCTCCTTTTCGACGCTGGAAGTGCTCCAGCTTTTCGGCGAGCGTGACAGCTTCGCGATCCATTTGCGAATCTAGAAATGCGCCAATCAGGTCACGCACTTGCTCGATCCGCGACGGGTTCTGCTCAAAGATTTGCCATACTAGCGGGGCCGCATCTACCAGCCGGTTTGCACTCAGCAAGGCACGCACGTATAAATCCCGAAATTCGGGAGACGCGTTCCCAGCACCCGCCAGAGGATCAAGAACAAAAATGGCCGCTCCAATCTGTTCTTGTTGCATCAGGCACTTGGCATAGCCTATGGCAATGGCCTCATCAGTGGCGTCCTCGGAATAGGCCCGCTCGTACCACAGTGTCGGATCGGCGCCGGTCGTCTCTGCCTGTTGCGCCAGCTTTAGAAACGAGGCCGCTGCCTGTTTGCCGTCCCCTAGTTCGGACGAGAGTTCGCCAAGGCGTTTCGTGTTCCGGTCAGAGGCGTCGAGCGCAACCATCCGTTTCAGAACGTTTAGCGCATCGCTCTTGCGACTTTGGCGCGATAGGTCATCGAAAGCCGCTTCGTAGGTTTCAAGCGCCAGCTTGCGATTGGAATTTTCCAGCAGTTGTCCGAAGCGGACTTTCTGGTCGCAATTCGGATTGGCAAATCGCGCCAGCTTCTTGTAAGTGAGACTGGCACGCATGGCGTCGCCAGCGGCCAATTGACGCTCAAACAGCTCACCCAACAAATGCACGGCTTCCGGCAGGCGCTGCAATGATAGGCAGAGATCGGCAGCCATTTGCCGCACCGTGTCATTGGTGGGATCAAGCGCAAGGGTCTGCAGGAATTCTTCCAGAGCCTCGCCGGCTTTGCCCTTTTGCAGCAGTTTTTCGCCGCGCTCGACGCGTCTGGCGATTTCCTGCCGGTCTGCACGTTTTGGAGTCTCAGCCATAGAAAGGTGTCCACCCCACAACGCCAAAACAGGCGTTCTGGGGACCCCCGGTGTGCGCGGAGTAGTCCAGTTCAAAATTTTAGGCGACCTGCGAAGACAGCCAATCTCGTAACACCAATCCGCGATTACGAAGGTCATCGGCAGCCCTGTCTTGCCGCCAATTACCCAAGTAAGCCAACCGATTGGATTTCGGCTGCGGTGCATTTTCGGCTCGGCTAAGCTGCGAAAGACCCGGAGTGTTTTCGCCGGGTTTGCGAGCCATTTTGATCACTTTAGCAGCAATTTTTCTCAGTTCCGGAACACGAGACTTGCTCTGGCCTGCTGTTGGGGCAGCGGCTGGAGTTTATTGGTTCTACAAGGGATTCCGGATGCTGCAGCGCAAGCGGCTCATCCAGAACACTCCCGCCTCGAAGATCCGAAGCGCTTCAATGGGCCTGGTCGAAGTCAGCGGACTGGCGAAGGGACCGTACGTTCTGACCTCGCCTTTCAAGGGAGTCGAGTGCTACTACTATCGCAGCATAGCCTGGGAAATGAAGCAGCAAGGCAAGAGCAGTAACTGGGTCAAGGCGGCCGAAGAAACTCTGCACGTTCCTTTCTACGTGGACGACAGCACAGATAAGGTGCTAATTGACCCGCGGGGCGCGGAAATGGACTTACACTGCGATTTCCACGAGCAATACAACCGCTCAGCCCTGTTCAGCGGTCCGGAGATGCCCGGTGCGGTGAGCCAATTTTTGCTGCGGCACTCTGCCAATCCGAACAAACGAATCAAAGTTGAAGAGTACTGCATCAAGCCCAAGAATTTTCTGTTCGTGCTCGGAACCATGTCGCAGAATCCAGGACTGGACGCCAGCATCATGCCGAGCTGGGCGGAACACGCAGGCGACTCGCTAACCCAAGTCGCGGGAAACCCGACTCGCGCCAATGCCAGTAACGGCGACGGCCCTCTGCACCTCATAAAACTATCCGGCGAGGCTAGCGCGATGCCCGCGACCGCAATGACGCAGCAGCAGAAGATCGCCGCCGCGCTTACCAAGGCGGGCATCAGCAATCCCGCCGCCTGGAAAGCCGCAGGAATCAACACCGACTTGCTAGGCAGCGCCAAGAGTCACACCGCGACCGCGGTGCAATCGCCGGAACCACCGAAGCAACAAATCAGCACCGAAGGCTTCGATCTCCATCCGCCGGTGGTGCTGATGCAGGGCAGTCATGATCCCGCGTTCTTCATTTCCTGGAGAAGTCCTCGCGATATCGTGAAGTCGCTGGGCTGGAAGTCGAGCCTGATGATCTGGGGAGGCCCGGCGCTGACGCTGGCTTGCGTTTATTTTTTGCTTGCACGCTTTGGTTGGCTGTAAACTTCCGAGCAGCGCAGGGGGAGAGTTATGAACACGGTCATTCTACTTGGTTTTCTGTTCGCCATCGCCGGCTTCTTTATCTATCTGATCACGCTTTACAACGGGCTGATCGCGATCAAGAACGACATCGATAAAGCCTGGGCGAACATCGACGTTCTTTTGAAACAGCGGCATGATGAGTTGACCAAGCTACTCGACGTCACCAAGGGCTATGCGAATTTCGAGCGCGAGACGATGACGAAGGTCATCCAGGCGCGCAGCCAGTATTCCCAGGCGGTCACTTTCGACCAGAAAGCGCAAGCCGATCAGAGCATGACTTCGGCGCTGCGGGGATTTTTTGCCGTCGCGGAAAATTATCCCGACTTGAAGGCCAACAACAACTTCATGCAACTGGAGCAACGCATTACCCAGCTCGAAAACCAGATCGCCGACCGCCGCGAGTTCTACAACGACTCCGTCAACACCTTCAACATCCGAATTCAGCAAGTGCCAGACACGTTCGTAGCAGCCTTCATGCGTCTCACTCCGCGCACGATGCTGAAGATTGACGAAGCTGATAAGGCCGACGTGCAGATGTCATTCGCGCAAGGGAAGTAAGGAGACCTCGGAAAAGCCATCCCTTGTGCTTGTCGGGCGAAGGCATTTCTTGAAATTCCTCGACGAACGCGTGACGGAATTATTCGCCGCCGCCGGGTTTAGATCGCAGGATTTGCAGCGAGCCTTGGGTTGACGAAGCAAGACCAAAACCTTCTACTAGAGCGAAATGGCGCTCTTTCCTGAGTGCTCGCAGTGGTGCGCCATGACGAACAACTTGACTTACCGACGGTTTCATAAATGCGGGTAAAAGTTTTTGACTCTCTGAAGTGTGCCATCAATCCCTCGTGAGGAGAAAGATTCCCAGAATGTCCCGTAAGCTCGATGAATCCCGCCGCCTGCAAAAGCGCGCGGAGCAGTTGATTCCCGGCGGGGTGAATTCTCCGGTGCGTGCTTTCAAAGCGGTGGAAAGCGAGCCGCCGTTTATCGTTCGCGGACAGAGTTCGCATATCTGGGACGCCGACGGCAACGAATACATCGACTATGTCGGCTCCTGGGGACCACTCATTCTCGGCCACGCCGAATCCGATGTGCTCGACGCCATCCTCACCGCGGCAGGAAACGGCACCAGCTTTGGAGCTTCCACTCCCGCTGAAGCCGATCTTGCCGAGTTGGTCATCGAAGCCTTCCCTCGCGTCGAGAAAGTCCGCTTCGTGAATTCGGGAACTGAAGCCACCATGGCGGCCATCCGACTGGCGCGCGCCTTCACCAAGCGAAAATACATTGTTAAATTCGAAGGCTGTTATCACGGACACGCCGACGCATTGCTGGTCAAAGCCGGTTCAGGCGTGGCGACCCTCGGCATTCCCGGTTCTGCGGGCGTGCTCGAAGAAGTCAGCCAGTTCACCATTGCGCTTCCTTTCAACGACGCGGAAGTTCTGGAGCAGGCCTTTAGCAAATACCGTCACCAGATTGCGTGCGTGATCGTCGAGCCGGTCGTCGGCAACATGGGTTGCGTGCCCGCGAATGGCGGCTATCTTGCGAATCTTCGCACCATCACCGAACGCGAAAACACAGTGCTAATTTTTGACGAAGTGATGACAGGCTTCCGGGTGGCGTATGGGGGCGCGGAAGAACTCTATGGCATTCATCCTGACTTGACGACCTTCGGCAAAATTATTGGCGGAGGATTGCCGGTGGGGGCATACGGGGGGCGTTCCGAAATCATGGACCTGGTAGCGCCGCTCGGCCCGATGTATCAAGCAGGAACGCTTTCTGGAAATCCGCTGGCGATGGCCGCCGGAATCGCCATGCTCAAGCGCCTGCGCGCACAAAAGGGCGAAATCTATCCCCGGCTGGAAAGCCTGAGCGCGAAGTTGGTAGAGGGAGTAGCGGCTGCGCTCAAAGACCGCGGCCTGCCGGTTTCCTTTAATCGCGTGGGCTCAATGTTCACCTGGTTCTTCACGACGGACGCGGTCACTGACTGGAATTCAGCCTCGAAGGCCGATACCGCAGCTTTCGGCCGTTTCTTTCGCGCCATGCTCGACGCAGGCATTTACCTGCCGCCTTCGCAGTTTGAGGCTGCATTCCTCAGCGCAACTCACACCGAGGAGGATGTGCAGAAGACGATTGCAGCGGCCAAGATATCTGACTGACGCGTCGCGGCGAGCTACCGCTTTCCCCTCAACTCAGTGACAGATACGCTGGATTCTGCCGCCACCAGTGTTTCGCGAGTCAGGCTGGTCACTGCATCGCTGTTCACAATTTCGCGCGACGCCATGATTACAACCGCTTGCGCAAAACGCGCGGGATTCCAGGTTTTCAAATGAATCTCAGACACTGTGCCAGTGCGCACCGTCTCATCGTTCTCCGCTCCCAAAACCAGAACAAAACCAGGGTGAAGATGCGGAGGCCGCTCCGGCCGCACCGTCCGGCTTCTTCCATCCCCCACTTCTGGTGCTTGGGGTTTGACACTGCAAAAGGTAGAGAGTCCTGCGCGTGGGCCGCCGTTGGGAACGCGAGAACTAGCATTAGAGTTAATGACACGAAACTGACGATTCGTGCGAGTTTGCTGTGAATTTTGTTCCGGGGATTCATATCAGGCGGGTCCTTCAGCCGCTTCTCGAAGCTTCTTCCCGCTGTGGTCGGCCAGCAAGGTATCTTAGGTAATATCGCCGACACGTTTGGCTCAGGCTGGCTTTAACTCTTACAATTGCCTTCCCCAACTTCCAATGAAGTCCTTCTACGCAGTTCTCGAGATTCCAGAGTGGGCGAGTGCCGCAGAAATCCGTTCGGCTTACCTCAGGTTGGCGCGGGAGTATCACCCCGACCGCGTTCCCGAGCACCTGACGAAACTGCGCGTTGACGCGGAAGAGAAATTCAAGAAAGTGCAGGAAGCCTGGGCAGTGCTCGGCGACCCGGTCAAGCGCCGGCATTACGATCTCAGCGCCCAGGAAGAACGTTCACCGAATATTGCGCCGCCTCCGCAAGCCATCCGGCCACCAGCAGCGAAAGAGCCGGTCCGGGATCCACTGCGCCGCAACAAGGATCTCGCGAAGTTGGCGGGAGGAGTCGCTCTCATAATGCTGGCTTGTGTGCTAATCGCAGGACTTCTCATCACCCGCGAAGCCGTCACCCGACCCGTTTCCGGAAGCGGAGCCGCTCGGTCCGATCGCCGGCTTCCGATCGGTGTTCGCCAGTACAATACCTCGCCGCGCCACATCCAGACATGGCCCATGGGCGGCGGCACGGGACTCGACATCCAGTTGCTCAGTGTGACCGTCGAGCCAGACGGTATCGAAGTGTCCTTTCGCGTCCGCTGTGGTGAACGCGGCGATCTGCTGCTCTACGAACCACCCGGCGCCAGAGATCGCACCCGAACCATCTTCGGTAAACAAGTAGCCGCGGACCGCGAGTTCCAAGAGATTTACATCCAGGACGACACCGGAGCGAAATTCTACTCAACCACGGGCCTGATGGGTGGCCAGCAGATTAATTTCAATATTTATAATTTCACTCGCCGCATCAATTTTCGGCCACACGAAGAGGTCCGTCTCGCAGCAAAGTTCCCCCCGATCGCAAGCTCTGCCTCCTCCATCACCTTCGTCTCACCCGGCTTGGCCAAGTGGCAGCCCGAATGGCGCTGGCCGGCAATCAACCTGAAATGATGGTGTGGGTCGGACATTCTTGTCCGACGCCTTTGATGCTTGGGGTTGGTTCTTGTGGGGCGGGCGCCCTCGCCCGCCTGGCCGGCGCAATTATGACCATTTCTTGACAGGACTGCATCGATCGGGACCATATACTTTTATCGGCGGGCTGCCAAGCCCGGCTGCCCCAAGCCCGAGCAAAGCGAGGAGGCCTCGATTGAACCACTACATCGCTATCACATTGCTGCTCGCCTTCAGCTTCCCCGCCCATGCCGCAGACATCAACCTAGCCGCCTCCAAAATCACAATAAACGTAGAAAAATCCGGCCTGTTCTCGGCCTTCGCTCACAACCACACCATCGCCGCCCCGCTCGCGTCCGGACACCTCGATGTCGAAAAACGCACCGTCGAACTCAAATTCCGTTCTCAGGAAATAAAGGTCCTTGATCCGGGTATCAAAGAGTCCGAGCGCGCCGACATCCAGCAGACAATGCAAAGCGACAAAGTCCTCGACAGCGCCCGCTTCCCGGAAATCTCCTTCGTCTCCACATCGGTCGAAGTCGCCGGCGGAAGTAGTGCCACCAAACGCTACCTCGTGCGCGGAAGTCTCACGCTGCACGGAGTCACCCAGCCAATCGAGCTGCCCGTGGCCTTCTCGGAAGGACACTACATCGGCAAAGTCACCCTAAAGCAAACCGACTTCGGCATCACCCCAGTAAAAATCGCCGGCGGAGCAGTCAAAGTGAAGGACGCAATCGAAGTCAAGTTCGAGATCGTACCCGCGAAATAGCTTCACAAAACTGCATTGTGCACGCTTATTTCAGCCTCTGGCAACAAGCGAAATGAGCGATTCAAACCAACTCCTTTCTGCTTGACTTCCCACGTCACGGGGAACACAATATGTCCCTCTTCCCCTTCCAGGTCATCACTGGCGGACTACAACGGCCAGTTGGAATCAACCTCTCAGGAAAAAATCCGCTTGCTAGAGGCGAACATATGGAAAACAAACCAGGGGCCGCCAATCCCGACAGCCCCATCCCCGAAAACAGTCGCCCCAATATCGACAGCCCGACTACAGATGATCGCTTGGGATTCACTGTCTATGCCGCCGGTATAGCCCGCACCATACGCGAAGCCGCCCTACGCAACCAGCTCCCTCTAACGATCGGCATTTATGGACGATGGGGGTCGGGCAAAACCAGCCTCATGAAGATGGTGGAGACCGAACTCGACCACTCGAGCCAGCCCGTCTCTCAGACTCAGGCGAAACGGGATTCAGCTCAACTTATGGTTCCGTTTCTCTGGAGGCTGCAGGTCGTGTACAGCGTTCTCATCGTGACCGCTTTGGTATTGGCGCCCCGAGTGGGAGCGTGGTTGTCGCTGCGAATCGATATCAAACCGGACATCGCGACCGTTGGCTGGCTCTTCGCAAGCTTCCTGGCATTGGGAGGATTGATTCGATCGTTTTTTGCCTCATGGTGGCATGGCCGCGTAGAAAAAGATCTGGATACGCTTGGGCTCGTCCGAATCGCAACTGCGGCACCCACGTCTTTTATCGCAGGGGCGTTGCTCTTCGCGGTCCTGAATTCCATTCCGAAAGTGATGCCACTCGTCACCGGATCGTATTGGCATTTAAGTATCTTCTACGTGGCGGGCTGTGCCCTGGGCCTTTTTCCACGAGAGATTATTCGACTTCCGTTACACGCCTGGCGCGCACTTCGCGGTGATAGCTCGGCCGGCTCACTCGGAAGCGACGCAACCGGTGTCCCTCAGTTCCAAATCATTTGGTTCAATGCCTGGAAATATGCAGACGAGAAGGAACTCTGGGCCGCGCTCCTGCAGCGTCTGCTAAGCGAACTAAAAATCCACGCCGCAGGCGGCAAGCGGATTCGCATCAAGTGGGAATTATGGAAGCGCAGCATCGAGTGGAGGTCGGGCGCTCTGGATATTGCGCGGAAACTGCTTCCAACCGCGGGTAAAGCATTGGCAGCTCTGGCTGCAGGGCTGGCAGGCTCCTGGCTTGCTCGCCTGGCGGTTCCCACTAGTGCATCCGCGCAAGTGGCTCATGCGGCCACCACCGCCACAGGTGTGCTCTCGACCCTTGCTGTTGCGGGTGCATGGCTGTACACCAACCTAGCCACGCCACTGGCGGATATGGACTTCGAGAAGTACCGCAAGAAGGCCTCCTATACTGACCACGTTGCTTTCCTGACTGAATTCAGTGAAGAACTCCGGGATATCACCACCATTGCTCGTGGCGCGGGTAATCCTATTGTGCTTATGCTTGATGATCTGGACCGCTGCTTGCCAGAAGAGGCCGTCTCAGTGCTCGAAGCAATCAAACTCTTCGTTGGCGATGAGACTCCGGTGATATTCGTCGTAGGTGCCGACCGCGAATTCATCGAGCGGGCCATTGACGTGATATACGCATCCCTGAAGGACAAAGACGATACCTCGGCGCCTCGGAAGGAGCGTTTCTCTCAACTTGGCCGTGAATACTTGGAAAAGGTCGTGCAGTTGCCTTTCAACCTTCCGCCGCTGGAGGTTGACCGCATAGACCAGTTCATAGACGACCTATTTTCGGAAGAGTCGTTGATTAAAGATCACTCGCAGATCTTCGCCGCCGGTCTGCTCGCAAATCCGCGGCAGGTACTGCGGGCGGTCAGCACGTTCCGTTTCGTTGCTAGTCTCGCCGATGAAAAAGGTGACCTTTACTCCAAGCGGGTTGTTCCCGCAATTTTGGCCAAACTGGTGGTGCTGCAGTACCGCTGGCCCGAGCTCTATGCCGAGCTACTCGAAAACCCTGGCTTGTTGGCCGGGCTTGAAAACCACTATAAAGCGGTCGGTTCACCGGCTGATCCGACATTGCCACCCGAAATGGCAGCAGCCATTGCGCGGTACCAGTCGAAAAGTGGCCTGCGCGCCATGCTCACATTGCCGCCTACGCTAGTGGGCGCGGATCTCAGCCCTTATCTCTTCATCGCGGCGCGGGCCCAGGAGCCGAATGCCCCAACGGCCGCAACGGTCGGCACGCCACCAGCTGCTTCCGTCTCGGCGCCTGCAGCGAAAGCTGCAGCGGCGCCCACCGGCACCACAATAATTCCGTCTGAAACAATGGAAGCGCCATCAATGCCTGCCTCAGCTCCGCCAACGCCTCCTCCAACCACGTCTCCAACGATTCCAGATCAAGAGTTGAAACGCTTCAATTCTCTGCTTAGCGATCTGGGCAAGCGGAACGCTGACTCAGCCGTGTTTAGCCGTCTGTTTGACAACAAAACAAGGATCGATTCTTACCTTGCTTCGAACTCCATTGACCTTGCCCAGAAACTGCTCAGCGATAGTCTGGCTTCCGCCGAGAAGGAAGTTCAAAGGCTGGAAACAGCATCCCCAGCGGACGCTTCGTTGATCGACGCCCAAGTTTCCAGGGATGGCGTGCTGCAATTTCAGCGGGCAATTACTTACAACCCTCTGGAGGTTCAAATCACTGAGATCCAGGAAGGAGGTTCGCAACTTCGCTACGCCGTCTTCGAAAGAAACCGTCAAACTGCCAGCGGGGTAGTGCAGAATCAGGTGCTTGCGCAGTGGCAAAAAGCAGCCGCCTCCTATGAAACTGGCACTGCCTCGAATACGGACTTGATTTCCTTGGGGGAGGGCCTTTGCCAAGTCCTTCCTCTCTTGTCTTCGGTTTTCAACTTCCGCCTATCTCGTCGTTTGCATCTGATCAGCGCCTCCCCCGTCATAGACGCTCTGCCCTGGGAGTTGTTGATGCTGCTCCCAGGGGAGCATCAGCCCATCGGGATCAATCCCCGGCACAGCGTGGTCCGTGGTTGTCCCGATCAGCCCTTGCCGAGCGGCGCCATCAAGTTCCCCTTACCCATCGTTATTGCGGGCTTTGAGGGAAATTCCTTTGCATCCAACGAAGTGCACAACAAACTAAATATTCTGAACAGCGCCTTCCAGCCCCTAATGGACACGGACACGGTCCACACTGTGCTTCTGGATGGGCCCAACCCTGACCAACTGTTCAACACACTCGGCAAAGAAGCTCCGCAGATCGTCCATATTATTTCCGCCGACTATTTCAGTCTGGATCCGACGGCTCAAGTCCTCTACCTTCCGCCGTCAAGTGACGGAGTTAGTATTCAGATCCCACTCAGTGATTTTGGCAAGATGCTGAAAGAAGCCGGGGTGCGTGTTCTTGTTCTTGAGGTTCCGAACAGCCGGCAGACGGCCCGTGCACTGGCAAAATACATTCCCGCGGTCATTGGAATGCAAGGTTTGTATCGGAGATTGGGGGATGCCATATTCGCACTCGCCTTTCATCGCGCCTTGTTGCGCACCGGACAAGCCGACTTCGCCATCACCGAAGCGCGACGGGCGCTGTATTCGGCGGCGCCAACACTGACGACAGGTTTTTCCGTGGGTTTTCCTTCGATGGATCTTCCTGGCGATCCCAATCGAGCTTTGGCCCCCGTCCTATATCAGGCAGCCGGCAGCGGTCTGATCTTTGAGCCGGTCGCAACTACAACGGTAAGGGCCCAATCAAAGTCGAGCGCTTGACCAGATGCATGAAACTGGTTTTTAGCAAATGGCCGTGACTTACTCCAGGGCGCGAACTGCTCCGGTGGAGATTCCTCCATCCACCAGCAGAGTCTGGCCGGTCACGTAGCGGCTGGATTCTGCCGCCAGAAATACCACTGCGGCATCAAGGTCTTGAGGTTGCCCAGGCCGCTTCACCGGAATGCGGTCGCAGATATATTCCACCCACTCTTGATTTTCATACAAGACTTTATTCTGCTCAGTGCGAAACCATCCGGGAGCCAGGCAATTCACCGTGATTCCATACTTACCCCAGTCGTCCGCCAGGCTCATTGTGAGCTGGCGAATGCCGCCCCGGCTGGCGCCGTACGGCCCAAGACCAGCGTACCCGGCAACACTGGTAACGGACCCGATGTTGATAATTCGTCCGTCGCCGCGTGCGATCATGCCACGCACCACCGCCTGGGAAACGAAAAAACTTCCGCGCAAATTCGTGTCCAGAATCAGATTCCAATCATCCCAGGTCACGTCCAGTGCGGGCTTGCGGACATTGCACCCGGCATTGTTGACGAGAATATCTATGCGGCCGTAAAACTTTTCGGCCTCCGCGACCACTCGCTCTATGCTCTCATGCTGTCGCACATCAAGCTCTAGTGAAACCGCACGGCGCCCCAGTTCCCGAATCTCTGCTTCGAATGACAGCAAGCTCTCTCGTCTCCGACTGGTGAGCACCAGGTCCGCGCCCGCCTTTGCCAACGCGCGGGCCATGTATTGGCCCAGACCCCGGCTGGTGCCAGTCACCATCGCCACTTGGCCGGTGAGATCGAAAAGTTCGCTGCTCACGAGGGCGCTCCCGGTGTGAGAACGACTTTCATAAGACCCGGCTCTCCCGCATACAATCTCGTGAACCAGTTGGGTCCATCTTCGAGCGGAGCAACCGCAGTAATCAGAGGCTTCACTTGAATCTTCCCGCTGGCCATGAGCTCAATGGCCCGCGGGTATTCGCCGGACGAGGCGCATGATCCCTGCAGCCGTATCTGTCGGCTCACAACCGCCTGCAATGGGAGAGTGACTGTCGGCGATATGTTGCCGACTAAAATCAGCTGACCGCCTTTGCGCACGCTGCCAACTGCAGCGTTGACTGTTTCATTTCTGCCGACCGCTTCAATGGCAATATCCACACCCGTTCCTCCCGAAGCCTGCAAGATCTGCTGCATAAGATTGGTATCGCCAGCGTTCAGCACTTCAGCCGCTCCCAATTCTTCAGCGAGCTTCAATCGGGACGGCGCGATGTCGGCGACCAGGACTCGCCAGCAGCCCGCAGCGCGCAATGCCTGCAGCGACAGAAGCCCAATCATGCCGGCTCCGACAACCAAGGCGGTGCAGTCGGAACCAATCTCAGCTAATGAAACGGCATGCAATGCTACTGATACCGCTTCCAGCATTGCTGCCTCAGGAAACGAGAGACTGTCAGGCAGGCGATAAACAATCCGCGAGGGGACCGCAACGTACTCGGCAAATGCGCCATTGCGGCGGTACTCCGAGCAGGAAACTCCAAGCACCTGGCGCCGGTCGCAAAGATTGATTTCTCCGCGACCGCAAGGCCCGCACTCCCCGCACGAGATTGTGGAATCAAAAGTGACTCTGTCCGCCGGAGAGCAATTCACTACCCCGGCTCCCACGGATACAACTATGCCTGCGGCTTCGTGCCCCATAACAATTGGAGGAATGCGTCGCCCAGATGAGCCGTCATATCCATGCACGTCGCTGCCACAGATTCCGCACGCCGCGACGCGCACCAGCACTTCTCCGGGACCCGCCGCCGGCGTAGAAAGCTCGGCGATCTCGAGCTTCCGATATTCCGAGAGCAACAAAGCTTTCATAATCTGGCACCCAATCTATCTATTGCGCTCGTTCTCTTCAGCACCGACATCCACCGCGCGTCGGTTGGACTCTGGCTGCGTAATCTATCACACTGAAGCGCTGAAGCCAGACCGCGAGACCGCGCAACTGAATCGCTACATCGCTACGGTATCCTTATGAGCGAGAGAAAAATAAAAAGGCCATCAACATTTCTGTTAATGGCCTTTGATTTTATGCCGGCGACGACCTACTCTCCCACACACTTTCGCGTGCAGTACAATCGGCCCTGCGGGGCTTAACTTCCGTGTTCGGGATGGGAACGGGTGGAACCCCCGCGGTGTGATCACCGACAAACTTGAGGCGTTTGCGCGGCGTCTGAGCCGCGCGCCGAAATCCCGAGCGAAGTCGAGGGATCTCTACGCCTAGCATTTAGCCGTTAGCACTTAGCTCAAACCCAAAAGGGCCAAATGCCAAGTGCTAATTGCCAAGTGCTGAATTCTCAAAGAGCTTGAGGACGAAGCCTCATAACTGAATAGATTGGGGTGGCTTACTTTCATATTTGTTCTTTCCGATTTCAGCCTTACTACTTCGGCTTTTCGTCGGCGCACAGTTGTCAGCATCTTCCTTCTGTTGCGCCCAAGTTCTGGCGGCAGAAGAAACTCGCTTTGCCCCAGCTCAGTTTCTAGCTGATGGCTGAAAGCTGAGAGCTGACAGCTGTTTTTATGCACCGAGTAAATTTTATGGTCAAGCCGAACGGGCGATTAGTACAGGTAAGCTACAGGCATTACTGCCCTTCCACCTCCTGCCTATCAACCAGGTAGTCTTCCTGGGCCCTTCTTATCCCTTACGGGTTGGGAGATCTCATCTTGAGGAGTGCTTCCCGCTTATATGCATTCAGCGGTTATCACAACCGAACTTCGCTACTGAGCGGTGCCCTTGGCAGGACAGCTCAATCACAAGAGGTTCGTCCATCCCGGTCCTCTCGTACTAAGGACAGACCCTCTCAAATCTCCTGCGCCCACAACAGATAGGGACCGAACTGTCTCGCGACGTTCTGAACCCAGCTCACGTACCGCTTTAATAGGCGAACA